>ERZ780148.56-NODE-56-length-97006-cov-70.205444_pt1 | contig 97006 bp, 98 predicted proteins | sample MGYA00510984_ERZ780148 | MGnify/ENA primary metagenome ERZ780148 (study PRJEB29588, sample SAMEA2160902) | human gut metagenome | biome: human gut; feature: human-associated habitat; material: faeces | place: Denmark | collected 2008/2010 ...
AACTTGTTGATTTATTGAGAGTTAATAGTATGGACTGACATATTGTCAGATGTGTGACATTATGTCAATCCCCACAATTATCACTTCATTACAATCAATAATAATAAAACAATCATCCAATAATGTATGACTGTTTTTACTGTTACAGTGATAATACAAAACTACACTCCAACAAGCAAACAATCGAACAAACACATATTAATTGTTGTTAAATGTCTTCAATTGAGTACCAATAATATTGAAAGTGCTACTGAAATTGGGTGCAAATGTAAAGGAAAGTACACTACTACAGGACTGTGGTGAGAGTAATATTAATTACTCAAGAGACTTAGTGATGATAGGAAGAACAGGAATCAACATAAAAACTACACAGAGAGTAAGAAGGTTATGAAGCTAAATATATTAGGTAAGAATTAAGGCATATTAAAGACAGCAACTAATATTATATGATTTAGGGATTAGGAAGTAGTACATGGCAGTACATAACTCAATTGCAGTTATTGATAGTTCGAGTCTATCATACTTCCCTTTTATCAACTTATAAACAAACAATCAAATGAACAAAAAGCATTTTATTATGACTACAGATAAACAGAAAGCTGCTGTTCACTTTTGTGAAGAGTGGCTTAATGTCACATTCAATGGTGATATTAACAATTTCCAACAAGTAAGTAATTTTCTCTCAGAATATTTAGAGGAAGCCAAACTAACTTATGAGGAAATTGCATGTGAGTATGAATCTTATTTATGGGACTTAATGGACTAAGTTATGGCAAGATATAGAGTAAATCCTAATGCAATATGTAGTTCAAAGAATTACAAGCAATCAAAGAAATTACACATGGATATGTTAAAGAGAAATCATGAAGTATTCATGGAAATGGTAGTAAAGGAAGAAATAGTTATCAAGAGACAGGCATATATTAAGGTATTTGGTAACTTGGTAGCTATTACTCCAGGGGAAATAGCAAGATTTGAAAAGGAGATGACTATAATATGGAAGTAATATTATTCATAGTGGCTTTGGTATTCCATACCATAATCCTCTACATTATATTTGATTGCTGTAACAAATCTTAAATAAATATACAGTGACAATTAGAGAGTTATATATCTTTGCCCAATCTCATGCTCTTCTTGACAAGAGTGTGGGACTGGTCATTGATGAATATATAAAGCACATCTCTGTACATAATAATACCTTAGCTCATAGCAACATTATGAATAATCAAGGCAATGAATCTATGAGTAAGTCTAACACAGACTATAAGAATAAGGTAGAATTTAGTACAGAAGATGTGCTTGAATTATTTTCAACTTAACAAGCAATTAAACAAAATGAACAAATTTAAGTTTATAATCAAAGGCATATTGTTATGGACAACAGCCTTTGTGACTATACTCTTTGTAGCAGGAGTAGATAGCATCTATGACAATGGATATTTCTTTCAGACTCTTATAGCTATTGCAGTAATGATATTCTGTTGCTATAAGCTAATCTCGGAGGAAGAGTTTGAAGTATTGTCTTTGTACAGATGGTTTAACAAAATAATAGGAGAAGAATCAACTAAATTGTATAATTATGGAAATTCCAGAAATTTGGTATAGTTAGAAAAGCCCAAGCATTTAACTTGGTACATGTTAATTGTGGGTAAGGGAATATGCAACCTGCAAGATGCTTGAATAACTATTGAGAAGTAAACCATAAGTTCCCTATGAGAGACTTCTCTTTAAATCAAATAAATAGAGTATGAGGTGGGAAGTGAAATATCGAAATAATGTATATGAAGAAATACATTATGTATATTATCCCTATATAGACCATAGGGGATGTGCTACAGACCCTTGGAAATTATGGCATAAAGATTTTGTTCCGGAAGGTCATGATGATTCTTTTTATGACTATTTGGGAGCAGAATTAGTTAATTAACCACCTTGCAAGGGATATAAAAAAAAAGTAGTAATATGGATATAAATAAATTAGAAAGAGCAAATATCTTAGCTAAGAGTTTGATTCCTAAAATAGATGACCTTTTAGCTACGTCTTCAAATTCAAATATTAGGCTTATTGATACCATTCGGGGACTATTACAGCATGATAGGGAATTTAAGACTAAATTCGAGCAGTTTCTGCATGAAACAAGACAGAGACTTCAAAAAGAGCTTGATGAGCTATAGTAACCTAACCACCCTCTCTTGTAAAAGGGAGATGGTAAAAAGAAGAGAATATGAATGAACGAAAATGCAAGAAGTTATTCTACAAAGAGAGTGCTAAATGGCTTCTGAAAAGAGGTTGGACTGATGGTTATGTAAGTCCTAATACTATAAAATATGTAGTAAGAAAGTTAGAAAAACTCACAAAGTTAAAACTTATATACTACTTACACAATAGAGTTGAAAAAGATTGCTTTGTAATAAGAAAGAAGGAATAGATTGCTTCTATTATCTGTAAAGATAGTAGAAGTATTTGCTCCCTTAGCTCAGTTGGATAGAGCAATGGTTTCCTAAACCATAGGTCATTGGTTCAAGCCCAATAGGGAGTACTAAGGTGTTATTTATAAAGGTAATTTGATTGTTTTAGGTATTTAAATTAATGTTTATTATAGGAAACTGGTATGTGATATATAGGTTTCCTTTTATTATGTCTCCATAGTTCAAGGGATAGAACAATAGTCTTCTAAACTATATATCTGAGTTCGAGTCTCAGTGGAGATACTATGAGTCAACTACTGTTCTTCTTTCATAAAGACTCAATAAATGTGTATAGAAAGGATGCTAATAGGTAAGCTATTACCACTTAGTAAATGCAGTGCTTCAATGTGGGGATATAAAGAGGAAGCTACGTGACTTTAATAATGATGTTTCAAGAGGAAACAATATTTGACTTTGTTAGGACATTCTTTCAATAAGAAATGAATCCATTTATCAGGGGCATTTTGGTTTTGATTGCTGATTATTTGGTAAGAGAACATGCAAAGACTGATGGAAAGACATCAAAACAATAACTGGCAATTCTTATAGAGTTGTTGCCTAAATAGGCTGAGTAGCACTTACTTGGAAACAGAAAGGTGCAAAGCCTGAATGAAGACTAAGGCTGAGGGTCCGACTTTAAGAGCATTAATAGGCTGTGGTCTCGCAGAAGGTAACTCAACTTTTTCCTTGTTTATGGACAATAAAATAAGGTGGTGGAAATGCTGTAAATCTGGTCAGCCCAGTGGGTAACTAACCACATTAAAAAGTAGTAAGCATGTGTAATTCTTTTATTAAAGATTGGTAAGACAGGGGTTCGATTCCCCTATGCTCCACAAAATAATCTTAGTATTAACTAAAACATGTGAATATTTATTTGTGATTAATTTATTTTTAATAGAATTATGATTGATATTAAATTGAATCTAAGTATTGAACTTCCAGGAAGTACTATGCTTAGTAAGGAGGAGTGCCTTAAAACAACTCACAAAGTGATTGAGAAGAAGACCAAAGCTGGTAAAATCTACAAGAAAACCATTGAGGTAAAAGTAGAGGATTGGGACAAGATGGAGAAGCACTCTATGAGAGTGGCTAACATGGATGGTACCAATCCAGAGATTATCACTTTCCATACAAGAAAGTGTAAACCAGCTACACAGTCCCTGAACATGAGCAAGGAGGCTTATGAGTATATGATTGACAAGGATTCTTGTCCTTCATGGTCTAAGCCTGGCAAGTGGGCTGCAATGAGTGAAAAGGAAAGACTTGAAGCTCATTTGCAGAGAACAGTAGAATACCTTGGAGGTATATCATATACCTATCAGGTGTTTGAGAACTAAATGGGAATGTTCTCATAGTAAGGGTAGGGGTACTAATAATACCCTTATCCTTCTTTTTTACAACCTACTGACTAAGTAGGATAAAACTGAGAGACTATGGAATATGTTGTCCTAAACTAGAATAATATGATAGTATATAATGTATTACTTCTCATTGCATTATGTGTTTGGGTTATCATAATGTACAATAGGTATCTTCCCAGAATTGATATAGTCAAGTCATGGAATAAATACATTGTACTATTGTGGTATAACAAATGGTATTGGGATGGGCAGTATAAGAGGACTTACATAAAACTGTTTGAGATATGATAGAATTTACTATTAATAGGAACAGGAATGGAAAGAAGTCAAGATGGGCTAAAAAGTACCCAAGGAAGAGAATATTAAAGAGAGGTAGTGAGAAGGCTGCTGGATGGTATTTTCATAATTGGCTTGATGATGGTTATCACCATTTCCACGGGGATTTGCATAAATTCCTATTGAAGAATATAGGCAGACCAGTAGATAAGGTGTTTTCTGAGTTCTTACAGAGATGTAGAAAAGGGACTGAGAAGTTTAACTTAAAAGAACAATTCTATGATATGTTTAAAGAAAAAGAGGACATAGACTATAGAGGAGGTTTCTACCTGTCCAATGGCATTATCAATTACAAGAAGAGAAGCAAAAGACCTGAAGGCTCTTATGCTCCATCACCTTTTACATTAAAGCAACTTAATACTCGAAGTCTTCCAAGCAAGAGAAAGTTGTATGATATATGTAAGAGAGCTAAGGAGACACATAAGAAGCAACTTCTTGGTACATTCTACATCTCAACTGGTTTATATAAGACAAGAAAGGCTACAGTATATGTAGTTGCAAAGTTAGACTATGTGGCATCTTATTTTTATATGGGGATTGCCAAAATAGCAGAGGTAGGATTAGGTGTTGGGTTCTATGTATATAGAGCACAAGATGGGAAAGAATATATTGACCCAAGGTACACCACCTACTCTGAATATAAATGGTCAAGCAATAAGAAGTTGCCTGACTATGTATTTCTGACCAAAGAAGGAGACTAAAGTCTCACTGACTAAGCAATAAGTTTAACAAAAAAAAAAAGCATGAAGAAAGTAGATTATGGGTAAAGTAGTAGTAAAAGTTGCTGTATGGTTTGTAATCTTCATTGTCCTATTGACATTAGGACTTGAAATGATTTCAGCACCTAATACCATTGAGAATGTGATAGGATTCTTTATGGTAGTGGCAATATTATATCTATCAGTCAGAACAAAATGTTTAACAGCAATTAAATTAGAAAGAAAACATGAAAAGTAAATTGATTTTGGGGCTTCTGTCCCTGTTTATGGTGTTCTCATTGACATCCTGTGGATATGAAAGAGTAGATGCAGGTTGTGAAGGCATTAAAGTGAATCTCTATGGCTCTGACAAGGGTGTAGATGATGTATCTTTGGTTACTGGTGCAGTGTGGTATAATCCATTCACTGAGCAGGTTTATGAGTATCCTACTTATGTCCAGACAGTAGATTATCCTGCTTTTACAATTAATGCAAAGGATGGTTCAGAGTTCAGTATTGACCCTACTATTTCATTGAAGATTGCTGATGGTAAGTCACCTCAGGTATTCAAGAAGTATAGGAAGGAACTGAAAGATGTTATCAATGGAACTCTCTTTAACTATGTAAAAGATGCCTTTAGAATCCAGCTCAATAAGTATACTACTGATGAGATTGTATCAAACAGAGATATGGTAGAGAAGGCTATTGAAGCACATTTGTCTAAAGCACTGCTTAAAGAGAATTTTCAGCTAGAACAACTTACTTCAGGATTGAAGTATCCTCAGTCTATTGTTGATGCAGTTAATGCCAAAAATGCTGCGATTCAAAAGGCACAAAAGGCTCAGAATGAGTTAGCTGTAGTAAAGGCAGAGGCAGAGAAAAAGGTAGTTGCAGCACAGGCTGAAGCAGAGGCTAATAAGCTTAGAACACAGGCTTTGACTCCTATGATTCTCAAGCAGCAGTGGATTGATAAATGGGATGGTAAGCTTCCTGTATATGGTAGTTTGCCTACATTGTTTAAAGGCATTGAGTAACTATATTCAAGGATAAATTCTTTTTAAGAAAGATATGAGAAATAAATGGTTGAAAGCACTCATTGTAGCAGCTACAGTAGTGCCGTGGAGTGTAGTAATTATATTACTCTTGCAAGTCAAGAGTATAGTTTCTCAACAGCCAAAGGTTGAAACTGTCCCTGTAATAGAGGTAGCTGATGCCATTATTAATGAGCAACCAAAGTTCTTCTCTCAGACCCCTAAGGAGGGTCTGGAGGAGGCTTTGTCTTATTATGGTTTAGAGCATAAAGATATTGTCTATGCTCAAGCTGTCCTTGAAACAGGGCATTTCAAATCTAAGGCTTGCTTGGAATATAATAATCTCTTTGGTCTTTATAATAGTAAAGAAAAGAGATATTGTAAGTTCAAGCATTGGACTGAAAGTGTTGTAGCTTATAAGGAGTGGATACAGAAGAAATATCAACCTCCGGATAACTATTATACCTTTCTTGAGAATATTAACTATGCAAGTGATAAAGAATACATAAGTACATTAAAAAGTATTGTAAACAAAAAATGACAAGAGAAGAAGTGAATAACTTGGCTTTGTCTAAGATAGATAAGGCTAAGTACTTGATACTTGAGTTGATAACTGGAATGGGTAAGACCAAGGTAGCAATAGACCTCATTAATCATATATGTGATAGGGTATTCAGGAATGATGAAAGCCCTACTACTATACTTATTCTTGTAGCTAAGACTGTACATAAGCAGACTTGGAAGGATGAGATTGAGAAATGGGGAGGTATCAAGTCTGACTATATTACCATTGAGTGTTATGAGTCACTAAAGAACTATGAGAACTCATACTTTGATGTAGTAGTGGCAGATGAGATGCAGCATTTGTCAGAAGCAAGAATTGATGTATTGGAGACTATTCATATCAATGAATCTTTCATTGGATTGTCTGCCACTATTAAGAGAGACATGAGGGATTATTTTATCCACAGCTGTAATGCTGAGGTCATTAAATGTGGTCTCAAGGAAGCTGTAGAAGATGAAGTATTACCTGAGCCTACAGTATATCTGTTGCCTTTGACCTTGGATAATTCTATATGTAAATACAGAACCAAAAGATTTGGTAAGGAGGTTACTACTACTCAGAAAGGTTATTATGATAGTGTCTCTTCACTTATAGAGTGGTACAAGAATAAGTACTTTAACTCAAGAAATGAGAGAATGAAGAACTTATGGCTTTCAACAGCAGGCAAAAGGCTGAAGTGGTGTGCTGAACAGAAGGAAGCCCTTGTACTATCTCTTCTTGACAAGTTCAGGAATTACAAGACTTTGACTTTCTGTAGTAGTATTGAACAGTCAGAGAGGTTAGGTAAATACAATATCACCTCGAAGAATAAGGCTTCAGTGAAGAACCTTGAAATGTTTAATCTTAACAAGATTAAGCATATCACTGCCTGTAACATACTCAATGAAGGTGTGAACTTGACTAATTGTAGGATAGGTATATTCTGCAATTTGAATAGTTCGGAGATTGTAGTAAAGCAAAGAGTTGGTAGAATACTTAGACATAAGTCTCCTATTATCATCATACCTTACTTCAAGGATACAAGGGAAGAAGAACTTGTGCAGAAGATGATAGAGGAGTACTCTGAGGATTCTATCATTAGTGTTGATAGTATTAATGACATTAAGCTATGACAATATGTTTAAGTAAGGAAGGGTGTCAGAAGAACAACATTAGTCTTGCTGAGGCTCTTTTAATGCTTGCCATCCATAATAATGCTGACCTTGATGCAGCCCAAAAGGAACTAATCAAGAAAGGCTATATAACTGCTAACAGGGATGACCTGTTTCAGCAGGTTGGATGGAGACTCACTAATAAAGGTACTGAGGTAATAGATTCTGTAATTGTAGACTCTGATAAGAAACAAGAACCTAATGACAGGTTAGTTCAGTTGGCTACAAGACTCAAGGAGATATTTCCTAAGGGCAAGAAAGATGGTACTAACTATTATTGGGCAGATGGAGTGGCTTTGATTGTACGAAGATTGAAGTTATTCTTTAAGAAGTATGGAAATACTTATACTGATGAGCAAATCATACAGGCAACCAGTAAGTATGTGGAGGGTTTCAATGGGAACTATACATATATGAGGTTATTAAAGTATTTCATATTCAAAGAGAAAGTTGGTGCTGCTGGTGAGGTTGAAGGAGACTCAGAATTGATTAGTTATATTGAGAACTTCGGACAAGAAGATACTCTAAGTAGGGATTGGAATACAGAATTAAGGTAGTATGGATAAAAGTCTTATAAATAGAGTATTGAATGGTCTTGAAGAGAGAAGGAAAAAAGTCATCAATGGTGGTATAAACTCTATTCCTTCTCCTTTTATTAGGTTTAGTGAGGATTTCTTGGGAGTAGAACAGGGTAAGTATTATGTTGTAACTGGCTCAACAAAGTCAGCTAAGACTCAAATAGCATCTTACTTGTTCATATATAATACTTTACTTTATGCCTATAATAATCCTGACAAACTGAGGGTTAAGATATTTTATTATCCTTTGGAGGAAACTCCTGAAGATATTATGACAAGATTCATGTCTTACCTGCTCTACACATTGAGTGGATATAAGATAAGAATTAGTCCAACTGACCTAAGGTCTGTCAGGAATAATAAAGTATTAGATGAAACTATAATAGACTTACTCAGAAAGGATGAGTATTTGGATATTCTTAAATTCTTTGAAAGTAATGTTATATTTAGTGTATCTACAAACCCTACAGGAGTATATAATGAGTGCAGAAAGTATGCAGAAAGTCATGGTATTGTACACACTAAGAAGCAAACTATAAAAGGAGAATTAGGAGAAATTACTACTGTGGATGCCTTTGATTGGTATGAATCTAATGACCCAGATGAGTATAGAATTATATTCTATGACCATATATCATTGACTAATACTGAGAGAGGGATGTCCTTGAAACAAAGTATTGACAAATTAAGTGAGTATTGTGTTATACTTAGAAACAGATATAACTTTAGTCCTGTAATTGTACAACAGCAAGCCTTTGAAAATGAAGGTATTGAGAACATAAAACTCAATAGAGTAAGACCTACGGTTGCAGGAGCTGCTGATTCAAAGTATACTATGAGAGATTGTAATGTAGCTTTAGGTATATTTAGTCCTTTCAAGTATGAACTTAAAGAATACTTTGGTTATGACATTTCAAAGCTAAGGGATAATTGTAGATTCTTGGAGGTGCTTATTAATAGAGGTGGGAGTCCAGGTGGTATAATAGCTTTATACTTTGATGGAGCTGCCAACTATTTCAGTGAGCTTCCTAGAGCAGATGACCCTAAGATACAGAATGTATATAAATCTCTTCAAGACATGAGAGCAAAGATAGCTAAATCATTTTTTAGTTATGGAATAAGTAAAATAGATAAAGAGTTGTGGATAACTAAACTATTTAGTAAATTTGCAGCCCTTTTCAAGTAAAAGTAACATTATAAAACAAAAACAATGGCAAAGATTTTAGTTTTGGCTAAGTCAGGCTTTGGAAAGACTACTTCCTATTGTGGTAGGGAGAAGTTAGGTATCAAAGGTCTTGACCCAAAGGAAACTTATGTTATTCAGTGTATTGGTAGGGGTGTTCCTAACCCTAACTTCAAACTGATTGAGGGCAGCATTGGAGTAGAGAATGTAGGTAAGCCTACACAGAAACTTACAAATGCAAATGCCCTTGGTACAGGCAATAGAGTGCAGGTAGATGGTCTCACAGGTCTTGACAGATTTGCAGCAGTGACAGAGATTATCAATATGCTGAAGAAGTCTCCTTTCAAGAACATTGTAATTGATGACTTCAATTATCTTGCACAGGATTTCTATATGGCAAATGCCATGAAAGGTGGATGGGATACTCCTAAGCAGATTGGCTATGGAATGGGTCTCATCTTTGATGCTTTCAAGGGACTTCCTGAGGATAAGAATATCATCTGCTGTGCCCACTATGAGGAGTATAAGGATAAGAATGGTGACTCCATTTCCTATAAGTTCAAGACCACTGGAAAGATGGTTGATGACTACATTACTCCTGAGGGTAAGTTTGATATTATCCTCTTTGGCAAGGTAGGGTATGATGCAGAAAATAAGAGACCTATCAAGCACTTTGTCAAGGAGTTTGATGGAGAATATCCTGCTAAAGACAGTCTTGGTGCATTGGATGACCTTCCTGATGAGATTCCTAATGATTTGTCTATAGTAGTAGACAAATTGAGGGAGATTTATGGATAGGAATGAGACTGTAAGAATATCAAGGTTAGCTGCCTTTGGTGGACTTACTGAAAGTGATGCCAGTATAGTACTTATGCAGTATTGTATGGAGCATGGGAAACCATATCATGAAACTGCTATGTTTGTGATAAATGTGCTGAAAAGTAAACAGCTGTTAGCACATTGTCTCAACATAGCATTAAGTTTCTACGAGAGAAAGTTCACAGTATATAAGCTATGGAGTGCTCCCAATCCATTAAATAAAATGGGGCAAGAAAGAAAGTTATTACAAATCTTTTAATATGAGAAAATATGAAGACATTGACAGTAAGACAGTTTGCAGGTGTAAAGAGAATTGCACAGAATGTTAATCCTTTGGTAGTAAAGAAGAATAAGATTGCTGCCAAGATTGATGAACTCAATGCAGAGTATAATGCTCTGACTGAGGAGATTGAGGGACATGAGATGGGTGTCAAGGCTTTGACAGGTGGTCTCACAAGTGAAGACTTGGTTGTCAAGAAGGTAGAAGATACTGGTAAGGTTGGTAAGGATGGCAAGCCTGTAAAGATTACTAAGTATGAGCCTAAGGCTGGTGCAGTAGTATTCAATGAAGAGGCTAATGTGTATGAGATTCATATAGATGAGCCTGAGGTTGAAGATGTTGCTCCTGAGACAGTAGATGATACTGAGATGGCACCTGAGACAGAAGTAAAGGCTGGTGAAGAGTCTCCTTTTGACCCTACAAAGGTTGGTGGCAGATTTGAAGAGTAATTAGTTTAGAAACTAAAAAAAAAATAAGAATATGAGCAAGAATAATAAAAAAGTTGGATATGCTTTCATGGCATTCAGTAAAGGAACAGAGAGTAAAGAAGGCAATGCAGTAAAGAGATATATAGGTGTAGCTCCTGTATTTGTTTTGACTGTAAATCCTGACAAGGCAGAGTTAGAGAAACTCTATAATACCCAGCTTGAAAATGACCCTGAGTATCTGGGTGAAGTTGAGGTAGGTGAGGACAAGCATAAAGTACAGAATGTCAGACTTGACTTCATTGTTAAGACTGATGCTGAGAAGTGTGGTGGTATTGAATTTACCACTAAGGTAGCTTTCTTCCTTAGAAAGGAATACAGATACAACAGAGACCAGACTAAGGTACAGGTAATTGATAAGTATGGTAGAACTGCTTGGGTTACTATAGAGCAGGCTAAGGCACATGAAATTCCTGTATATAAGAATGGTCCTGCCAACATTGATAAGGGCTATAGACCTGCTTATCATGGTGAGGAAGAGCTTACCAACTTCATCAAGGCATACCTCAACATTCCTAATGTAATGAAGTATGTCAATAATACTTGGGTTATGGTAGATAAACCTGAGGATTGTGAGGCAAGACTTGAGAGTATTGATGAGTACTTCAAGGGTAACTTCAAGGAGCTGAGAGATGTTATTGCATTGCAGCCTAATAACAAGGTTAAGGTACTGTTTGGTGTAAGAACCACTGATGATAACAAGCAGTATCAGGCTGTTTATAATCAGATGTTCTTGAAGAACAATATCACTGACTACAGCAAGTTGGATGCAGACTTGCAGGAAAGAAAGGCTGCTGATGCATATCCTACTACTGAGTTTACTGTAGGTGACTTGAAGGAGTATGATGTAGAATCTACTGACCTTAGTAACTCTGGTGCATCAGGTGATATGCCTTTCCCTGCTGGCAATGATGCTGGTGGTACACCTTGGGATTTTGGTAAGTAAGTAGTAATTTCTAAAAAAAAAAGCAATGGCATTCAGTTCTGGTAAATCTTCTGTGAGCCTTGATGATATTCTAAGTAAAGTGACAGAAGCAGATATTCTGTCATATTACTTGGGAGTCACAGAGGTTCCGTGCATAATCAATAGTCCCCTTAGGCAGGATAGGAGACCTTCCTTTGGTCTTTACTCTTCTGATGGGATAAGGATATTTTATATAGACTTAGCTACAAAGGATAGTGGAGGTCTGTTTGACCTTCTTGGTAAAATGTGGAATTGTGGTTTTAAGGAGGTCTTGAGTAAAATTAATGAGGATATTTCAAAGTTCTGTGGTGGTGCCAGTATTCATTCATATACTCCCTGTGCTGTAAGAAGTACAAGTAGCTACAACAAAGATACAGACTTGCAGTGCAAAGTCAGAGATTGGAGAGATTATGATATTGAATATTGGGCTTCCTATGGTATAACTTTGGAATGGCTCAAGTATGCAGAGGTTTATCCCATATCTCATAAGATTGTCATAAAAGATGGTCATAGATATGTGTTTGGGGCTGATAAATATGCCTATGCTTATGTAGAACACAAGGAGGGAAAAGTTACTCTAAAGATATATCAGCCTTTCAATAAAGCTGGTTATAAGTGGAGTAACAAGCATGACAATTCTGTAGTAAGCCTATGGACTAAAGTACCTGAATATGGGGAACAGATTTGCATTTGTTCTTCACTGAAAGATGCTTTATGTCTATGGGCTAACACAGGTATTCCATCTCTTGCCATTCAAGGTGAGGGATATAGGATGAGTGATACTGCAATTAGTGAGCTGAAAAGAAGATATAAACAAGTCTTCATTTGCTTGGATAATGATGAGCCAGGATTAAAGGATGCTCAGAAATTATCTGAAGAAACAGGTTTTACTAATGTAGTATTACCACCCTTTAATGAAGGGAAAGATATTTCAGACTTGTATAAGGCTAAGGGCAAAGATGAGTTCCTTAGAATAATCAAGCCTTTATTTATCTCTTCAAGACAAGAGGACAATGATTGGGATGATTTGCCCTTTTGTATAGATTAAAGTTTTAATAAGTTCAATTTATAAAAAAGTGAAAACATGGAAACAAGAAAAATTGTAGTCGTACAGACTAAGAATCAGAAGAAGAGTGTTATTATGTCAGCAGCTACGACCCTTGCTGAGTTGAAAAGTGACTTGAGAGCCAATGGTATTGACTATGATGGTATGACCTTCTTTGAAGGCACATCAAAGGTTGAATTGAAGAATGATGCTTCAGTTCTGCCACATGATGTTCCTTACAAGGGAACTGTCACCAATGAGTTGGTTTTCATGCTTACTAATACCAATAAGAAAATTCGTAGTGGTGCTACTAATATGAGTAGAATGGAAGTATATAATGCCATCAAGTCTATGGGTTTGCAGGATGCCTGTGTAAAGAAGTTTGGTAAGAACTTCACTATGTGTAAGACTACTGACCTTATTGCACTGATACAGAGTAATGGTGCTGCAAAGCCTGCACCTGTTGCCCCTAAGTCTGAGACTAAGGCTGAGGCTAAGAAGGAGGAAAAGGTGGAAACACCTGTAAACACTCCTGAAGCAAGTGCTCCTGTAGCACCTGCAAGTAATGGCGGTGAATGTGTTGATACTGTAGCAAGAGCTGCTATCAGTAAGTTGGTGGAAATTCTTGAGAACAATGGCACAATTGAAGATTATGAGAAAGAGGAAGTGCTTAGCATTCTTGGGGGTAAGGTTGCAGTAAGTGCTGAACCTTCTGAGGAGTACAAGCCTAAGTCAGCTTCTCCTTACTCTAATGATGAGATTGATGATATGTTCGCAGGAATGGGTGTCAATTAACAAAGGTAAGTAACAGTAGGTAAGGAGGTTAGAAATGCCCCTTACCTACTTTTTTTACAGTAATATGAGTGGAGAAACAACTAAATTAATTGAGGAGAAGATAGAGGAACTATATAACTCCTTGATGGACAAGCCACTTCGAGTATTAGGCATATTCAATGACTTCTTTGGGGAAGATAAAGTTGATATGCAAGGATATTGGAGTTTGGACAAGTTCAAGTCTTGGATGAATATAGAGCCTTTATCTACTTATATTCCTGATGGTAATATTGTAAGCATGAACAGGAATGACTGGAGTATGTATAAAACACAGGCTATTACTGATTTACCTGAAGACCAGGTAGAAAAGGTTGTTAATGTGCTTACAGATAATAGAGTAAAGGAAAGGATTGGTAATGCTAAGTTCAATAGCATATTCATTCTTGTACATTTTCCTCATGTAAGAGTAACTAATGAGCATGACAGATTTGTGGATATTAACCACCTGTGGGCTAAGGTGAAAGTGATGTATAATGGCACATTGAATGGAGGATTCACACTTAACAGGTCAGAATATACCCTGCTTCACATCATAAGTAATTACATGCACAGTCATATCAGGAGTATCCCTACAAATGATTTCACCCAATTCCAAAATCCTTGCACAGGCAGTGGTCCTATTAATGGTACTATTAGTGCCCTCAATAGGGATTATGATGAGGATATGTGGAATATGTTCTGCCTTGAACTGAGTAAGTATGTAACTGTAGAATCCGTTTCTGGAATACCTTATCATTACTTGGAGAGGTTAGGTACCAATGATATGGAAGTAGGTGTAGATAGATTCATTACATATCTGTCTCCTGGTTACTATGAAATTGTCATTACTCCTGGTAAATTCAAGGAGTTTGTAAGGTACTTTATTAACTCTAAGAAGCTCAAATTTAACTATGTCAATGGCTCTTATTCTATTGGAATGTCACTTATTGAATTTATTGTACTCATCAGTAATGAGTTCATTAAATGGTATAATGACCAGTTCAATGAAGGGAAATTAACTGCTAAGTTTGCAGACTTGAAGAGAAATAATATCTTGAGGGAGTGCATCATAGACAATGGAAAGATTTACTATGATATGGGCAGGAATAATGTAAACAGCTATGCTCAGTATATAGGCAAGAAAGTCTGTATATTCAAGGGAAAAGAGATAACTGTAGATATTACAGATATTGCAGAAGTGAGGAATGAGAACAAGAGTATAATTCTTGATACTCAGACTGCATTATACATATTAACAACAATACTCAAAGTATTAAATTACAGATATGGAAGAAACAAAGCAACCCACGAAGGTAATCAGTTTGGTACAGAAGTCAGGTACCTATAATTATAAGCTGATTATTCCAGCAGAAGTGGAAAGAAAGATAAGGTTTACCTGTCAGAAGGTATGGAATACTGAATGGTCAGGTACATTGTTCTTTACACATGAAGGTTCATTTGAAAATAATGACCTTGTGATAAGATGTGTGGACATTTACATCATGGATATTGGAACTCAAGCCTATACAGAATTTGATATGAATCCTGATGTAATAGCCTATATGACTGAACATTCTGAGTTACTTGATTGTCAGATGGGTCTTATACATTCCCATAATAATATGTCTACATTTATTAGTGGAACAGATGCTGCTACTCTAAAGGAAGAGGGCAGGGATAGGAATAATTTTGTATCTCTCATTGTGAATAATGCAGGTTCATATACTGCTGCAATCACAAGGAGAATCAAGTCAAAGCAGGTCATGGAATCTGTATCTTACGAGTTCTTTGGTGATGGTGAAAAGCAAGATACTAAGGAGTATGTAAGTGATGCAGATGAGATTGAATGGTTCTATCTTAAAATAGAGAAAGAAGGTGAGAATTATTCCTTTCCAGACATGGCAGCAAGACTTGAGGAAATCAAGCAAGCTAAGGCAGAGAAAGCCAAGAAAGCTCAGACACCTGTATATTCAAGTGGCTATAAGCCTGTTATTGCTAACTCTTATGACACAAAGGCAGGTCCAGCAAATCTTGTCAAGAAGGAAGATGATAAGCCTAAGGTAGTTCAGCCAACTCTTTTTGACAATATGGATGATTTGCCATTTGATGATAACTATAGTCTACCTTATGGTCAGGTAACATTTGATAAAGTTACTTTGAAATCTCTTGTACTTCAATTGATTACAGGCAGTATTATTATCTCTAATGATAGTAAGATTGACATTACCAAATGGGCTAAGTCAATGCCTGCATTGTATGAAAAGAGATTTGGTAAGGGTGAAGAAGGCATGAAAAATTTCAAAATATGGGCAGATACCTATGCAGAATATCTGACATGGTATGTGACAGATGAGAAATTAGAAGAGCTTGGCTTTGATGAAACAGAAATTTGTGCTATTTGTGCCCATGATATGATAGAGGAGCTTACAAAACTCCCTGAAAATGATTATATCAAAGGGTATATTGATGCACTTCAAAAATATTTAATATTATGAATGAAGAAGTAACAACCCAAGAAAGCCTTCCTGCAACTTTACAGGAAGCTTATAATTCTTTTATGGAGGAACTCAATGAGAGTACTATACCTGAATCAGATAATCCTATAGAAAATGATGGTGATAGTATTAGCTTTGAACTTTCAGAAGAAGAACAGGCTATCCTTGACCAAGCTGTAGAGGATGCACATCAAGAAATACCTACAAACTCTGCAACTTTGCTTGTAGATGAAGCTACAAGTAGGTTTAGTTCTGCCATTTGGTATGAGAATATTCAGAAGAAAACTGTCATTTTGGCAGGTGTAGGGGGCATCGGCAGCTTTGTGGGTTTCTTATTGGCAAGAATGAAGCCAGCTTCTATGTTTATCTATGATAATGACATAGTAGAAGCTGTCAATATGTCAGGTCAGCTGTATGGTCAGTCTGATTTAGGCAGACCTAAAGTATCTGCACTGGCTGAGATGATTAGAAACTATGCTGGCTATAGCAGTGTCTTTGCAATAAATGAGAGATTTACCAATGAATCTGAAGCATCAGACATTATGATTTGTGGCTTTGATAATATGGCAGCAAGAAGACTCTTCTTTAATAAATGGGTAAACCATGTTCAGTCCAAACCAGAGGAGGAAAGGAAGAATTGCCTGTTCATTGATGGTAGGTTGGCAGCAGAGGAGTTTCAGGTATTGTGTATCAATGGAGATGATGAGTACAACATCAATAGGTACAGTAATGAGTATTTATTCTCTGATGCAGAAGCTGATGAGACAATATGCTCCTATAAGCAGACTACCTTCTGTGCAAATATGATTGCATCTTATATGGTCAATTTGTTTGTGAACTTCTGTGCCAATCAGTTAAAAAAAAAATGATTTATGTAAACTAAGTGTATAATTTATTGCTTTTGTATATACGGAAAATTTATATATCTTTGCAATATCAACTAAAAGCAAAGATTATGAGTTCAAAAAATTGGATTAAAATAGAACAGGTTGAGCCTCTTTTTAGGAAAGGGCTTTCTTATCAGCAAATTGCTAATGAATTGGGAGTTAAGAAACAAAGTATTGGGTTCTTTTGTAGGAGGCATTTTGGTAAATTAGAGGACAGAGGAAAATTTGTGAGAAATAATGCCTCCCTGACTCAAATTCAAAAAGAAATTATATTTGGGAGTTTACTAGGAGATTGTAATATCCATAAACATAGAAATTCCTATGAAGGAAGAGTTAATCATTGTATAAAGCAATTATCTTATGCTGAATATATGAGAACCTCTTTAGGAGATATATGTAGTGATATGAGATTTGTAAATAAAAGCCTAAATAGTAAAATTTACCAACAATGCTCTTTTGACATAAAGAATAATTTTGCATTGAAAGAGCTTTATGATTTGTTCTATTATAAAGGAAGGAAAGATATTCCTATTGATTTATCATTACTCACTCCAAGAGCTTTAGCCTTTTGGTTTATGGATGATGGGTCTAAATCTAGTAAACACTCTATAGAAATAGCTACTTGTAGCTTTTCACTGAATGGATTACTCAGGATGCAATCTTTTCTTGAAGAAAGGTACAATATAAAATCTATTATTAGAAAAGATTTTAGGTTATATATCTGTGCAGAATCTTCCTCTAAATTCAAGAATTTGGTATTACCTTATATACATAAATCAATGATGTATAAACTTAGTAACATAAGGGATTAAGCTGATGTAAAACTCCGTTAAACAGGGAAACTCCTACTATTAAGTTAAGGACAATCCTGTGCTAAACCCTTTAGAAATAAAGGAAAAAGCTAAACGACTAGAAGTGATGCCAAACAAGTAAAGTTGTGGCTATAAAATCTTCCACGAAAGCGGGGCACTACTTCACTAAGTGTGAAGTTAAAGATATAGTCTGAACTATACAGTAATGTATAGAATTACTGGATAAAGAGCCAGTAAGATAACATAATTGGTAATCCTCTCATTGACAGAGACCTGCCATTCCTCACCACATATAATGCAGAAACAATGTATCTCAAAACTGAAGTATAATGGAATTTAGTATAAGATTTGCACGCAGTGTTAGAAGTGTTTTTAACAGCAGTGGCCTCAATAATCCAACCCAGCTTGAAAGAGAATTATCTCTTGATAGTAATAATGTGTTTAGGAGAAGTCTTATCATTGAAGTAAATGATGATGAGGTAGAGATTCCTGTGATTGCAAGAGAACACTTTGAGAGCTTAGTGTCAGAGAAGATAGATTATCCATTAGCTGTAGGAACCAAGAGGATAATACTGCCATTGTATGATAATGCACCAAGTCAGGAGAGAAGAACCTTTGATAGTATCATAGTGCAAATGTTCAATAATGTAAGATTTGACATGAGGTTGCAGAAGATAACTACCAACAAAGGTGAAGTGTATTATGGAGGCAGAGGCATTATCTTTGATGAAAGCTATGCTCCATTGCTGTTATGTACACTAACTGCAAGAAAGGTACATACAGAAGAAGGTGGCAATAGTATGGTCTATTATAGACCTGTATGCCATGTTAGCCCTAAAGTATTCTTAGAGTCTGACAAGTTGATTAACAAAGGTATTATTAAGAAACTTATTCCTTTCTATACAAGTAAAGAAGTAAGTTTTCCTAATTACAAGTTTGGTGTCAATCCAGAGAGTAAAAAGGTGAAAGTTGTAGTGGATAATTTTGACAAGTTCTTTATAGAGCCTATCAAGCCTACTCCATCTGCCACTACTAATGATGCACTGAATGAATGCCTTATTGACAATATGGATGACATAATGATGTTGATATGACATTAGATGAATACTTTGGAGATTGGATGAAAGTAATTGATAGGGCAGAGCTAAATAATGTAATGGCTAAGGTTGGACAGGAATATAGGAGGAAGCCTCTATGTCCTGCCCAATCTGATGTGTTCAGAGCATTTGAGCTTTGTCCTCTCAAGGACTTAAAAGTAGTTATGTTAGGTCAAGACCCCTATCCACAAAAGGGAGTTGCAACTGGCATACTTTTTGGTAACAGGAAGGAGGTTGATGAGGATAACTTATCTCCTTCATTAAATGTTGTTAAAGAAGCAGCCATTAATTTTGAGGTTCCACATTATTGTATTACCTTTGACCAGACTTTAGAGAGTTGGGCTAAACAAGGGATACTAATGATAAACTCTGCTCTTACTGTAGAGATGAACAGGATAGGCTCCCATGTGATGATATGGAGACCTTTCATAGCTAAACTGTTGAAGAACCTGTCTGAATATGACACAGCCATAGTATATGTGCTATTTGGCAGACAGGCTCAGACTTTCAAACCTTATATCAATAGTAGATTCAATCACATTATAGAGATTGAACATCCTGCATACTTTGCAAGGAGTGGCACTAAGATGCCACACCAACTATTTATTGATATAAGTAATAGAGTAAAAGGAATTTATGGTGTACCAATAAAATGGTATGAAGAGTATTAATAACTAAACAATAAAAAAAAACAAAATGGAAAAGATTTATTTGACAAATGGTAAAGAGGTACAGATTGGAGACACTCTGACTAAAGTATCTAAAGTGAAAGACCCCTTCTTTGGTAAGGGCACTATAGTTCAGCACATTGTAGTGACTAAGGACGTTCTTCCTAAACTCCTTGAGGCTGGTATTGTTACTACTACCAAACCTGCAAAGTCTGTAGTTGAGACTGAGGTTCCTATGGAACTGGAGTACTACATTCAGAAGATTGCAGACAAACTTGGCTGGAAAGTTGAGAAGGTCTATAACTATCTCAATAGTGTAGATGCTATCCTTCCTGCTGCTGCATTCTCTATGGTACTTAGAGAAATAGCCATTGAGTTGGATAAGAAGTATGAGGACCATATTGAGAAGAGTCCTGAGATTTATGTAATCTCTATGCTTGATGGTAGAATTACAAAGGCTAATAAGGCTCACATTAAGAACTACAGGAACTTTGCAGCATTTAGGTCTGTAAATGATGCAAAAATTGCCTGTTCTATTGTGAGAGACATACTGAAAGAATTGTTCAAGAATAATGGATAATAAGAAGATTAGAAATGCTACTGTCTGCAAAGGCAGTAGCATTACTTTTAAATCTCAATTAGAGAAGACTATCTATAATACTTTGATAGAACAAGGATTTACTCCTAAATATGAGCCTAAGAGAATTGTACTATTGAACTTTGAGCCTTGTACTGTCCCTTTCTATGATAAGGAGACTGACACTCAATATAAGAAGAGGCTTGAGGAAGGAGGGAAACCCCCAAAGCTTCTCAACCTTAAAGGCAATATATTATTACCAATTACTTATACTCCAGACTTTTATATTCGACATAATAATATAGATGTTTGGATAGAAGCTAAGGGAATGGAAAATGATGTGTACTATTTGAAGAAAAAGTTATTTAGGAGGTATCTAGAGAATCAGTCTAAGCAAGGTATAAAGAGTATTTTCTTCGAGATTTACAGTAAGAAACAGTTACTACAGGCTATAGAAATATTCAAACAATATGCAGAGGAATGTAATACAAGAATTGATAAAGGAGGCTAACAAAAGTCCTACACTTGAATATAGTGACAATATTTTAATTTTCAAGGATAATCTCAAGGATACCATAAAAGCAGTCAAGAGAAGACTTGGTATCTTGCAGACTTTGGAAATGGAAATAGATTACGAATTAACTGTAAATCATGTAGATGATGAATAGAAAAAGTTTAAGAGATATATCTTGGAATGTGTCTGAAGAAACATATAGGGCAGACCCAGCATTAAGCTATTCAACCCTTGCAAGATATGAGAGGGAGGGATTCAATAACTTGGATAAATTATTTGACAGGTTAGAGACACCTTCTCTTACTTTTGGTAGTGCTGTAGACAGTATTATCACAGGTGGTCAAGAAGAGTTTGATGAAAGGTTTATGGTTGCTGAGTTTCCTTCTACTCCAGACTCTATTACAAAGATGGTAAAATCTTTGTTCAGTCAGTATGGAGATTCTTATAGGAGTCTTATTACAATTCCTGATGATGCAATCATTAAGGAGACTGAATATCAGAGTTATCAGATGAACTGGAAGCCTGAGACAAGGGCTAAGGTTATCAAGGAGAAAGGTGCTGACTACTATAACCTGTTATTCATAGCAGGCAGTAAGACTATACTTGATACTCAGACCTATCAAGATGTGTGCAATGCAGTAAGGGCATTGAAAGAGAGCAAATCCACTCAGTTCTACTTTGCAGAGGATAATCCATTTGAACCAGACATTGAAAGATTCTATCAGTTGAAGTTCAAAGGAGAGTTCAATGGTGTAAAGTATAGAAATATGGCTGACTTAATTATAGTCAATCATAAAGAGAAGTGGGTAAAACCAGTAGATTTAAAAACAAGTTCCCATACAGAGTGGGATTTCTACAAATCCTTTGTAGATTGGAGATATGATATTCAAGCCAGACTATATTGGGCTATTATAAGGCAGAATATGGATAAGGATGAGTACTTCAAAGACTTCGAGCTGCTTGACTATGATTTTATTGTAGTCAATAGTAGAATCCTTGTCCCATTGGTGTGGACTTGTCCATTTGTACAGGCAGTAGGTACATTGAAGTTTGGAAAGAATGACCAAATAGAAATGAGAAGTCCTTTTGTAATAGGAGAAGAGCTTTCTTCATATCTCACTTCCAGACCAAAAGTGCCTATGGGAATTAGTGAAACTGGTCCTAATGATTTAAGAGAATGGTTAAATACATTATAATATGCAAGTAGTAAAAAGAGATGGTAATTTAGAGGAATTTAATGTTGATAAGATTATAAGTGCTGTAGAGAAAGCCTTTAAGTCTTGTAACAAGAAAATGCCTCAGTATCTGTATGATATGCTGGGTGCTTTATTTGGCACTTTGGAAGGAGATACTATAGGTATTGAGGAGATACAGAATAAGGTTGAGGATGTTCTTATGAATGATAAACACTTTGATGTAGCAAAGAGTTATATCATTTATAGGGAACAGCATAAGCAGGCAAGGTTCATTAGGGGAAGAATTGATTATATGAATGAGTATAGTCAATCCAATGAGAATGCAGCTACTTCATCAGAGACAGATGCCAATGCAAATGTAACTATGAAGAATGTTGCCAACCTTGAGGGTGAAGTGTATAAGACTACTAATAGGGTTATTCAAAGGCAAAGGATGAAAGACAAGCTGAATGAAATGTATCCTGAAGTAGCAGAGAAGTATGAAGAGGATTTGAACTCTCATATCATTTATACACATGATGAAGCAACCACTCCTGTCTTAAAGCCGTATTGTATGGCTGTGAGCCTATATCCTCTTATGACGGAGGGAGTAGGTAATATTGATGGTATCACTCCAACACCTCCTAATGACTTGCAATCATTTAGTGGTCAAATAACCAATCTTATCTTTTTGTTATCCTCTCAGTGTAAAGGTGCAGTGGCAGTAGGTGAATACTTTATTGCCCTTAACTATTACATTGTACAGGAGTTTGGACCTAATTGGTATGAAAAGTTGGATGTAGTAACTACTACAGACCATTGCAGTAAGCAGAGGACTATCAGAGATACTATATATAAGGCATTCAAACAGTTTATCTATGGTGTAAATCAGCCTTCTGGCAATAGGTCTTATCAGAGTCCATTCACTAATGTGTCTTATTATGACCATACCTACTTTGATTCATTGTTTGGAGAGTTCTGCTACCCTGATGGTACTAAGCCTCAATTGGAAGCAGTAGATTGTCTGCAAAGACTATTTATGAAGTTCTTCAATAAGTTGAGAACCAAGCAGGTTCTTACATTCCCCGTAAACTTAAAATCTGCGGCTTAATACAGTAATGTATTTTGAAAAACTTCCTTAATTGCTGAAAAATCCTATGCAAATGTTTGGAAAAGTCAAAAATATTTTATAACTTTGCAGGACAATTAGCAGCCAAGTAATTTATAATATGGAAGAAATTTGGAAAGACATCCCTTCTTATGAAGGTTATTATCAAGTAAGTACATTAGGGAACTTCAGAAGTTTACCTAGACAGATTAAGTACAAAAATAACGGAACTAGAAATTATCCTAGTAAATCTTTAAAAACAGAGACTACTAAAGATAATTATCAAAGAATAGTTCTCATGAAAGACGGGGTAAAGAATAGATATATGTGTCATAGACTTGTAGCTATTACATTTATTCCTAATTTAGAAAATAAACCATTTATTAATCACATAGATGGTAATAAAAGTAATAATGTTGTTACTAATCTAGAATGGTGTACTGAGTCTGAAAATATGACTCATGCTGATATAACAGGATTAAGAAATATGTTTGAGCATCATCATCCTTCCAACTCAAAGAAAATTAAATGTTTAGAAACTGGAGAAGTCTTCTCTTCTTACTATAGAGCTGTAAAATGGTTGGGTAAAACTAATAATAGTGTATCAGCCTTAGTTAGAGGAACTAGAAACTATGGTAAAGCATTTGGTTATCATTGGGAATTTATAGATTAAAGGTTCAACGACTATCCTGAAAAGGAGTACACCCAAGTGGGTGGAAATGGGAAGACTCCTATTAAATAGGAGTGTGATATAGTCTCATCTATATGGTAACATATAGCAGTTCATAAGAGAACGCAGATAAATTAACGACTTATCTGGAAGATAAATGGGAAACTATGGCTATGGTGTATGACCCTAAGACCAATGATATTATAGATAAGGACTATAAGGACTTTACTGCTGAAATGTATGCAGAAGGTCATAGCTTCTTCACCTATATATCAGATAGTGCTGATAGTCTTGCATCATGTTGTAGGTTGAGGAATGAACTTGCAGAGAATACTTTCAATCCTACATCAGGTCTTACTGGTGTAATGACTGGTTCTTGTAATGTAATTACTCTTAATATTAATAGAATTATTCAAGATATTGCTCAAAAAATTGGTGGTAAGTTTCAAACAATTGATAGAAAAAAGAAACTTAAATGGTATGGTAATGCAAAATACCATTTAATTCAGATTTTGGAAAGAGTATATAAGTATCATATTGCCTTTAAGACAATGCTGTATGACCTTGAGGATAAGGGTATGTTTGCAGCTTCAAATGGTGGATATATCAGAATATCAAAGCTATATAGTACCATAGGCATCAATGGCTTGAATGAGGCTGCAAGATTCTTGGGTCTTGAAGTAAATAATAATCCTGAGTATATTGAGTTCCTGCAATTCATACTTGGGACTATCAAAGAGGAAAATAAGAAGCACTCTATTCATGACAAGAAGAGACCTTTCTTGTTTAATTCTGAGGTAGTTCCTGCTGAAGGATTGGGTGGTAAAAATTATCAATGGGATTTGCAAGATGGATATGTAGTTCCCGAAGATGAGAATCTGTATAATTCATACTTCTATAATGCACATGATGATACCTCAGTACTTGATAAGTTCATACTTCATGGAAGACAGACTTACCAATATACTGATGGAGGTAGTGCAGCTCACATTAATCTTGAAGACCATCTGAGCAAAGAGCAGTATCTCAAGTTGATAGACTTTGCCATAGTTAATGGAACCAACTACTTCACATTTAATATTCCTAATAGTAAGTGTGAAGATTGTGGCTACATTACTAAGCATCCTATCACTGAGTGTCCAAAGTGTCATAGTAAGAATATCACTCAATATACAAGAGTGATTGGGTACCTTAGACCTATCAAGTCATTTGGTAAAGATAGACAAATAGAAGCTGGTAAAAGGGTTTATTCTAATGGTAAAGATGAAGTAAAATGTTAAAATATGTAGATACTAAAATAACATTTAGTGAAGTTCCTGATGAAATTTCTCTATGTATAAACATAAGTAATTGCCCTTGTCATTGCAAAAATTGTCATAGCTCTTACTTGGCACAGGATATAGGCACTGAATTAACTTTCAATGAAGTAAGGAAACTTATCAAGAAGAATAGTGGAATTAGCTGTATAGCTATTATGGGAGGTGATGCAGAGCCAGACAAAATAAATACTTTGGCTTCTTTTATTACCAACCATTATAATTCCATAAAGGTAGCTTGGTATAGTGGAAGGCAAGAGTTGAATAATAATATTGACCTATTCAACTTTGATTATATAAAACTTGGACCCTATAAGGAAGAGTTTGGTCCACTTAACAGTAGGACTACTAATCAGAGATTCTATAAAGTCAATGGCAAGGAGTTGGTAGACATAACAAGTAAATTTTGGAAACATGAAACTGAAAATTAAAGTAAAAGTATTGACTGAAGGCTGTATGCCTGTGATTAATGAGAATGGTGATTGGGTTGATTTGAAATCAGCAGTAGATATTACTATTCCTGCACCACAGTCTGATGTCCTCAAAAGGAAGACCATTGAAGGAGAGAGAGTAGGTCATAGGAATGTAGAGATTCCTACCTATTATATTCCTCTTGGAGTTGCAATGCAACTACCACAAGGATTTGAAGCTATTATTGCTTCGAGGAGTAGTGGTCCTAAGAAGTTAGGATTATTCATTCCAAGTGGTCAAGGTGTAGTGGATAATACATACAAGGGTAATAATGACCAGTGGCACTATGTATGTTCTCCTATGAGGGAGACTGACATTGAAGCAGGTGATAGAATCTGTCAATTCAGGATTCAACTTAGTCAGAAAGCTACTATATGGCAGAAGATTAAATGGCTGCTAAGTTCAGGTATTGAACTTGTGGAAGTGGATGACTTAGGTGATAATAACAGAGGAGGACTTGGTACTTCTGGTGTCAAGTAATAACTAAAAAGAAAGCATGAAGCATGGTATTAGAAGTAATTGGTATTATGCTTGCAGTAATCATTCTATCTATTATCATTAATGGTATAGAAGATTACTGTAAGCAGAGCAAAAGGGTAAATATGTCTTTCAAAGAGGCTATGGATTTGGTAGAGTTGCCTGTGGTAACATTCTACAATGGAGGCAAGAAGTTTAACTTCCTATTGGATACTGGAGCTACTCTATCAGTAATTGATTCCAATATTCTTAATAATTTCCCACATGAAAAGGTAGAAGCAACTGGAGTATTGTGGGGAATGGAAGGTAATAAGATTGATGTTTCCTATGTAAGAGCATCTCTAGTATATAAGGATAAAGTCTATGAGGAAGATTTCCAAGTTGTAGATATGGCTGCTTCATTTAATGAGGTAAAGGCTGAGAGTGGAGTAACCCTCTCAGGAATACTTGGAAATTCTTTCTTCAAGAGGTATCAGTATGTTCTAGATTTTAACTCTTTAATAGCTTATTCTAGTAAGTAATGGAAGATATTATAAAACTTAGGTCCAGATATGAAGCTATAAACTACCTCAAGAAAATGCCTAAACCTGATGGTACTGATTCTAAAACTTATGTACTTAAAACTGATGTACCCACATTAAGAGTAGGTGAAGTTCAGGGAGGAAATAAGTTTATTGACCCATCAGGAGGTCCAATGATTGTGGTAGGATGTGAGCTTGAAGAAGCCAAGGCAGTTGTCAAATCTATAGACTTTGTTGAAGGTTATGGATGGACTATAACATTTGAATGATGATATATTTTGTTACTGGTCAGAGAGAACTGTTTGAGTTTCCTGATGCTAAGTATAAGTGTATCTCTGTAGAGGAGTCTCTTAAAATATTAGAGCCTCTTCAAGTGGTAGGTTTAGATACTGAAACTACAGGTACAGAGATATGGCAGGGTAAATTGCTTACTCTTCAGCTTGGTAATAAGGAAAATCAAGTTGTAATAGACTGTATGACTACTGATGTCAAGCAGTATAAGGATTATCTTGAAAGTGACAGATTATTCATTATTCATAATGCAAAGTTTGATTTAAGATGGCTGTATAAGGAACATATTGTAGTCAGAAATGTCTATGATACTTATTTAGCTGAAAAAATTCTATTTCTTGGATTCCCACCTGGCATTGTATCTTTGTCCTTGCAGGCTTGTTGTGATAGGTATTTAGGTATCTTTCTTGATAAGACTGTTAGAGGACAGATACATGCAGGTATGACAGAAGAGGTTATAGTTTATGCAGCAAATGATGTTGTGCATCTTGAGGATATTATGAACTTACAGCTCAAAACTATCACTGCAAGAGGTCAGAAAGTGGCACTTGACATTGAAAATGAGTTTGTAAGAGTCCTTGCATATATTGAATATTGTGGTATTAAACTTGACCCTGTTAAATGGAAGGCTAAGATGGATAAGGATGCTGAGAGGTTAAGAGTTGCTGAACAGAAACTTAATGAGTGGGCAGTGGATTATGTAATGAAGAAGGGTGACTCTTCTCTCATAGCAAGAAACTATGATATTCATAAGAAAGGCAAGCCAGCCAAACTTGCAGATAATGTGTATGTGGTAATACCACAGCCTTCATTATTTGCTGAGTTTGATACTGGACCTCAATGTATCATTAACTGGAATAGTTCTAAGCAGGTAATCAGATTGTTTGAGGAACTTGGGTTTGACCTATTAGTCAAAGACAAGAAAACAGGCAAGATGAAAAAGTCTGTGGAGTCTAAGTTTATAGAGTTGCAAGCAAGTAAGAGCAGTATTGTTCCTTTATACTTGGAATATTCAGCAGCTTTCAAGGTAGTGACATCTTTTGGTCAGAACTTCCTTGATGCCATTAATCCTGTTACACAGAGAATCCACCCAACATTCAATCAAATGATGGATACAGGTAGGTTGAGTTGTGGTTCAGGAGGAAAAGGCAAGGGAGGTAAGACTAAAGATGATGATATTGCAGAGGAGGCAGATGATAACAAAGACACTTCTACACAAGCAAATGATAAGAGTGTTAATGTTCAACAACTGCCAGCCACAGAAGAAACAAGGGCAGCATTTGTACCTGAAAAGGGTCATTTGCTGGTAGATTGTGATTATGGAGACCAAGAGGGTCATGTATTCACTGAACTATCCAATGATAGGGAATGGATTGCATTTTATAATGACCCTGCCCAGAGAGATGGACATTCCTTTGTAGCCAAGATGTGTTTCCCTAAAGACCTTGATGGGGTTGCAGAGAAGGATGTCAAGAAGGTAAGAAAAGACCTTAGAGATTTGGCTAAGAAGGCAAGGTTCTGTTTCAATTATAATGGTCAGGCTCCTACAATGGCAACTAATTGTAACATTCCTGTGGACTTTGCAACTGAGATTTATAACAACTATTTCAAGAGATTTAATGGTATAGCAAGCTATTTCAAGGTACAAAAGAGAGATATGTGGAATAGAGGCTATATCCTAATCTCAAAGATAACTGGACTAAGGGCATACATCTATGATTATCCTATACTGAAAGGTATTGAAAGGAGAAAGAATGGTATGGAAGATTTCTGGGATATATACAAAGCTGCAAGAGATAGTGGCAGAGTAATATCTGAGATTCCACCATCTGTCATGCAAGAAATTGCAAAGAAGTTTGCCCAAGGTGTTCCTATTGAAGAAATAGCTGTTAGGTATTCATATAAGGTTAAAAAGGCAGGCAAGGTAGAGGAAAGATTCATTGATATTAACAGGGAGACTGTATATGTGTCAGTGATGAAACACTTATGGAAGAGAAAGAGTGCTTCTGATAACCAGTCATGTAACTATCCTTCCCAAGGTACTGCTGCTGCAATGACTAAGATAGCAGGTATTAGATACTTTAATCACTTGGTTAATGATGGACTTATATTCAAAGTCCTCATTCCTAATGATGTACATGATGAGTATCTAATAGAGCCACCTGAGGAAATTGCAGAGCAGGAAGCTAAGAAGTTAAGTGAGTGTATGGAGTATGCAGCAGCAATCTTCTGTAAGAAAGTAACTATTAAAGCTGTGCCAGAATTAGCAGACCATTGGGTACATTGATATGGAAATTTGGAGAATAGTTATTCCTATAGTGGTATTCATATTATGTGTGATAGGTGCATGGTATGTAATAAGACTAAGGATAAAAGAGATTAGAAGTAGAACCTATGTTTATCCTAAGACAGGTCATAAGTATATGCCACTCTACAGGTGCAGGATGAAGAATCCTGTATCTGGAGAATGGTTTAATGCTCTAATTTATAAAGGGATAGATGATGGTGAGTTGTATGTCAGGGAGTACAAAGACTTCTTTGACAAGTTTGTGAAACTTTCAGACTGGGAAAATGGAACAAAAGAAACAAAAGAGAGTGGACAATGTTAATCATCCTCCACATTATACATGGCTTAAAGATAAATGTGGGATTGAGGTGATTGATATAACAAGACACATGGATTTTTGCTTAGGCAATGCCATTAAGTATATACTTAGGGCAGGACATAAGCAGGATGCAAGCCTTACAGATAATCAGAAGGAAATTGAGGATTTGAAGAAGGCTATATGGTATATCAAGGACAGGATAAAACAATTAGGTGGTGAAGTATGACATTTATAATTCATTTCAAAGATGGACATAGGGAAACCTATAATAGGTATGATGAGGATGTAGAGCATGAGAGAGATGCAGCTTGGGATGATGTCTATGCTACATTTCCTGATGCAGAATACATTGAATCTTTCTAAGTCCATCATAGGAGGGTAGAAAGATGAGTGGAATTAAGGTTAGTGTTAAAACAAAGGCTAAAGAGACTCTGAAACTATCTAACCACCTAAGGTCATTTCTTTTTGAACAGGAGTATGGTGAATTGAGTAACTGTACTCCTGCTCAGAAGAAAACCCTTAGGGATGCTTTGTTAGTTTTGAACTCTGTAGTACATTCTAAAAGTGTAGTATGAGACAATATACATCAAGAGAGTTCATAAAGATAGTGGAATTTAATGGTTTTTATTATAGCAGATGTAAGGGAGACCATGCTATCTATGTGAATGATAAGGGAAAGCATATCAGCATACCTAAGAATCTTGAATGTGTAATTGCTCGAAGACTGATTAAAGAGAATAACTTGATAATAGACATTAAAAGGAGAAAATAATGGACAATTATAATTATCCTATGGGTGCAGATACTAGAGATGCACCCTGGAATCAGGTTGATAATCCTGAAAGGGAAATTGAGGTCACAGTAAGTGTCACCCTTAGTAAAACTGTAAAGATTAAGGTATCTGACTATGAGATTACTGACTCTGGAAAGGATGAAGATGGTGAGTATTTTGAGGATATAGATTACTCAAACTGTGACCTTAGAGGTGCAGTTGAAGAGCAAATTGTATTGCCTCAGAAAGCTTGGAATTACATAGCTCCTAAAACAAAGAAGGATGTTAAAGCCATCTCTGATTTGAAGGACTGGAATGTTGATGACTTTGAAGTGATTGAGGAATACTAAACTTAAAGAAGTATAATGAAAGTATTAAAGATTTATTCAAGAACTTGTGGACCCTGCAAGGTGCTGGAGAGTAATCTCCAGCTTGCAGGTATTCCACATGAAAGTATAGATGTTCAGTCTATACAGGGTGAGGATATTGCATCCAAGTATGAGGTAAGAACAGTTCCTACCCTCATCTTAGTAGATGATGAGGGAAATGTTGTAAAAAGACATAGTGGTCTGTTAGGTATTCAAGAATTAAAAGAGTTTTGTAATGAAGCTGATTAAACCAAGTTTTGAAATATGGGAACAGTCTGTTGGTCTTGAAGGAGTTTATAAACAGATTGAGAGAGTAGGTAGAGTATGTTATAAGTCTGAGGATAAGATAACAGAAGATTCTGCCAAGCCATTTGTAGATAGGATGATTAAGTCTGGTCATGGTGCTATGCTGGAACATGGTACTGTGTATATGTTTATGCCTATAGGTTGTGATAAACATGACTATCATGTAGCTTGGAAATACCATAAAAATAAATACTCTAAAGTCATAATCAGAAATGAGCATTTTCTTTTAAACAAGAATGGTTATTACATTACTACTAACCTAAGAGTATTGGTAGAGAATGGCTGGCTTGATGACTTGAAGTACATCTGTGACCCTACAGAATTTCATGAGAGAAGAGTCTGTGTGCACTTTGTATGTGATAGAGGCATATTGGCAGAGTTTACCCGCCACAGAGTATTTAGCTTTAGTGCAGAATCCACAAGATATTGTAACTATTCTAAAAATAAATTTGGTAATGAGGTTACTTTCATTGAACCTTGTTGGTCTACTACTGAACCTATGAGAGATGGTTTCTCAGAGTTTAGAACTGCCCTAGCTGAAGCGGAGAATCACTACCTATTCTTAATAGAAAATGGGTGGAAACCTCAACAAGCAAGAGCAGTATTACCTAATTCCTTAAAGACAGAATTGGTTATGACTGGATTTGTATCTGATTGGAAGCATTTCTTTAGACTCAGAAGTAGGATTGCTGAAACTGGAAAACCTCATCCACAAGCTCAAGAACTTGCAGACCCACTTATGGATGAGTTTGTCAAAAGAGGTATAATGGAAACCCTTCTTTAAGTGTAAATACTTTATTAAAGTGTATCCATATGTCAAGTACATTGTTGAGTAATCTTATAAGGAGGAGTAAGTTAATCACTTATTCCTCCTTAACTTTTTTCCATAATACCTTGTGTATTACAATTAAATTCCTTACCTTTGCACAAATAATATTTTAAATTATATGAGTTGTTTAATTTTAACACCAGAAATTAGAGAATTAGCTAAGAAGTTTCCTAATGAAACAGAGCAATCAGTACTTAACTTGGTTGGACTGTGGCAGGAAAAGAATAATAAGTCTATTGAGGATATTCCAATGGGATATGAACTTCAAGAGTTTATTAAGGAACTTAGAAAATCAGATTTTCCTACATTTATTGCAAACACAGCAAAAAATGCTAGTAGTAAAGGAAAAACTCAACAATATGGGGTGGTTATTGACCCAAAATTAAAAACTAACTATGCTAAATGGCAGTCTGATAACCCTGCTGGGATAGTTGCTTACAGAGTGAATTTCAATAAATACAACACTCCAGAAGAAGCACAAGCTGGTAGAATAGGTAATCCATTTTCTGAAGGTATAGGACAAGCTAATAAAGGGGAAGATACTGTACAAAAGTTCTTTACTTGGCTTACTACTGGAAATAACTTTGGAGAAGCCAAGGCTACAGAAGAATATAGACAGGCTATTATTGATAGGATATTAAGTTCCTCAGAAGATACCCCAATACTTTACTACAAGGAATTAGGTAGACCTTCCCATGCTACTGTTATTGGGTATCTTATAAGGCATAAAGATTTGTTATCTTCTATTTCTTCAAGACCAGAAGAGGAGACTACAGAAGAAAGACTAAGTAGTTCTTTTGATACTCCAAGGATTACTTCTGTTGAGGAGCAGCAGAAGGTGGACTTACTCTTCGACCCAAGAACAAGAAGAGATAGAGTAACCCTTATTGCAAGATTCTTCAGCAATGAAGTTGATAATGCCTTGCAGGAAATGACTGATTCTTTGAAGAGAAGAATTGATGATGCCAGTGGTGTAGAGAAAGAAGAATTGCAGGCTGAGCTTAATAGCTTGGATAGATTCTCTGTTATAAAGAAGTACACTCCTGCTGGTATATTCAAGAGAGTAGCTAACATCTTCAATTCTTATGTACAAGATACAGAAGAAGGTAGAATACAGCAAGAACTTAATGCAATCAATTCTATGAGAGGTGCAGATAAGTTCTCTGATGAGCAGAAATTAGAAGCTGCCAAGAAGAAAGCTACTTATAAGAATCAGGAATATAAGAAGATAGTTGATGACCCTAGTGTTTATAAAGCTCTTGCTGAGGAAGCAAGTACTTTGCTTATAATGACTGAGGGTATTAGGATAGACCCCAACTACGTTGCACCTGCTGATGCAAACCTCAATGATGATGACCCCGAGGGTAACAGTGAGGTAGATAATGAAGCAGAGGATTGGAGACAAGAAGAGGCTTATAAGGATGGATGGATGACTAATTTCAGACAGGTAAGTTCACATGAGTCTCTGTCACAAGCTGTAAGAAAAGTAATCAGACAAGTACCTAAACTTGACTATAGAGGTAAGTATGAAAAGGATGATTTAGGTTTCACAAGATACCTTGATGCTGACTATGTTCATGCTACTTTCATTGACAAGTTAAGGAACATGATTAACTCTGATGATATGCTTCCTTTGATGCAGGATTTGCAAAGAATCAAGCCTTGGGTTAAGCAAGTAACCAAGTTACTTCAAGGTGATGAGACTTTGTTCTCTCAATTCTACCAAGACTTCAGAAAGGATTTTATACCTTACTGGATTCAAAAGAAGAAAATGATGCCTGATGGTACTTTCAAGATGGAAACTATTGCCATCAATAAGCCTGAAGGTGTGTATTATCTCCTTGATGCTTGGAGAGATAACTATGAGAATGGAGTACAGCTTGATGATGATAGTGTATATGAGAAGAATGGGGAAATAAACAAGGATAATGCAGCTAAAGGTTTACAATGGACTGAGACATTGAACAATATGTTCCAGAACCTTGATACAGAATCCAGACTTCAACTCTTGGAGAGAGAAGATGTATGGAATACCATAATGAAGTTGCTTCATATGTTAGGTATTGATGCCAATCCTTCTGTATTAAAGACTGCATTAACTGATATAAAGACAGCTCCAGGTATCACATTTACTGACCCAATTATGCTTCTTTTACCACAATTGAATGTTATATTCAGTGGTATTAAGAAAGGTGAAGTCAAGTCTGAGACAAGAGAGGATGGTACTGAGAAGAGAGGAGACCTTATCAATACTTTTGGCTCTGCTTACAACATGATTGCAAGTATGATGGCAGAAGTAACTGAGGATGCTATTGAGAGTAGTGTCAGAGAGAATGATAAGTCTTACTATTCTCATGTTACTCCTAACTACTTAGGTAAACTTATTAAGAATCTCAAGAATGTTATGAATGACAAGGAGAGATTTGAACAGTTTATGCAGACTGAGTTCAAAGACTATGAGTGGTTCTTTAAGGATGGTCATTGGAGAAATGACTGGCTAAGGCAGCTTGCAGAGTCTGATGAATTGAGAAGAGGTCTTAACCATAAAGTAGTGCTGAACTCTGACAAAGTAGACTATACCAATTGGGATGATTTAGACTATACTTTAGTTCTTCTTACAGAGTATTGGGGAGACCCTGACTCTGCAAAGTCAAGTATAAAGTATGCTTGGTATCATGTTCCTATTCTTTCAGATAGTCCTTCTGCTGAATTTATCAGATTCAGAAAGTACACAACAGGTGATGTGCTTGATGAAAATGGTAAGAAGAGAACCTATGATGATGTTATTCTTGACAAGTTAGTAGACTTGGTTAATCAAGAGTATGACAGAATCATGCTGGTTAGAGAAAGGGATGAGGCTTATCAGAGTGGAGATAAGAGTGTAGAGCCTATTGCAAACTATGATATTGTCAGAAAGAAGGATGGTAGTATAAAGAGTATGGGAGGTGCAGAATTTAAGTTCCTTCCTGCACTTAACAACCTCAGATATGACAATGGAGAAACATTCATTGATAGGTTAAGCAGACTTAAATCCACAGGTACTGGTGCTGAACTCAGAAACTTTCTAAGAACTACTCTTAATGACATGATGGAAGATGGTTTTGAACAAACCTACAGAGATTGGGCAAGGGTAGGACTGCTTGATGAGCTTCCTAATGGCAAGTACAAGTATCTTCCTTTTGAAGGTCAGTCCAAGCAGAATGCAATAACTGCAAAGGCACTTACCAAGGCTAAAGATGCTTTAGGTTCATTATTTAATACCAATATGGAACTGATGCTTAAAGCCTACAACAATAATAGTGCTTTTGATAGCAGAGAGGCTAATAGCTTAATGGAGCAAATCAAGGCATTACTTACAGATAAGGCAACAAGAGGTGAGATGGAGTTGAAAGATGCTCAGTCAATCTCAAGAAGCCTGTTTGTTAAGAACAATGCTAAGGATGCACTTAGGGAATACTATTGGAACAGTAAGTTAGCTACTTCACAAATTATCCAGCTTACTACTACAGACCTTGCCTTCTATAAGAACCTTGAGGACTTTCAGAAGAGATATAAGGAGGTTCATGCTCCTGCTCTCAGGCTGAATACTAAGGCTACTTATAAAGGTGAGAGAATTGGTAGGGACTGGGAAAGAACTATCTACTTGAAGGATGATGAGATAGTATCTTCTGTACTTGAAGACATCAAGACTGTACTTGATGAAAGAGTTAGAAGAAATGAAATGACCAAGTTGGACAGAGATAACATCCTTAGCAAGTTTAGAAATGTGAATGTAGCAGATGCTCAGGCATATAGAAGTTTGAGTTCCTATAGGGCAATACTTGGTATGTCAGGTCAGTGGACAGATGATATGGAGCAGGCATATAACAACTTCAAGAATGGAGATTGGAATATCAAGGACTTCAATATCATTTGGCAGACTAAGAAGCCTTATGTTTATACACAAGTCAATAATAACAGTGGCATTGAAGGTCATACTGGAATTAAGACTCCTGTACAGCATAAGAACTCAGAGTTCCTATTACTTGCTATGCACGAACTAATTGCTGGTCCTTTAGGAAGGTCAGGTAAGCTGAAAGCCATAAATAAGTTTATGGAGGACAATCAGATTGATGTAGCTCAGTTTGAGTCTACTACTAAGGTTGGTAAAGTATAAATATTTTATTTATATTCTTGCTAAGTAGATAGATTATTACTACCTTTGTAGCAAATATAAAGATAGTGATATGAAGAAGAGAGTAAATTATGAAAAAGTAAAAGAACTTGCTCTACAAGGAAAGAGAGTTAAAGAAATTGCAGAAGAATTAGGCATATATTATACTACAGTATCGTATATACTTAAATCTTTTAATATCAAATTATCAAAAGCTCAATTTAATGAGCATGTATTTGATAATATTGATACAGAGGAGAAAGCATATTGGCTTGGTTTTATCTATGCTGATGGTTGTATCTCTGATAATGGTAGTTTAGAAATTGGACTAATAGATAAAGAGCATTTAGAGAAATTTAGAAAGTTTCTTAGTTCAAAGAATCCAATAAGAACCAAACATTATAAAGAGTACACATCATACAGCATAATGAATAAAAGTAGACATTTAAGAGATATTTTAATGTCTTATGGATGTACTCCAAGAAAATCTTTAACTTTGAAATTCCCAAGTATGAGAATATTTCAAGATTCTTCACTGGTTATTCCTTTTATAAGAGGAATATTTGGTGATGGAAGTGTTGGAATAGATAAGCATAAAAATTGTAATAAACCATATCCAAGAGTTAATATAGTGGGAACTCTAGATATAATTACAAATTGCCTGAAGTATACTAATATTGAAAACTTAGTAACTAAATATGGTAATAACAATTATTATGAAACTAAATTTACTCATAGTAAAGCAATGCAATTCTTAAATACTATTTATAATAATGCTCATATTTACTTAGACAGAAAATATAATGAATATTTGTTTGCCGTATCATTAAGTAATTAATGATATAATTACAGGGCAAAAACGGTGAAAGCTGAGATGCTAATACCGTGCTAACTAATTAAATTACGAAAGGTTAATTAGTAGTGTAGAGCGTAGGTCTTGAATAAATATAATAGACCCAAGAGTGTCCTGCATCTTAATAGGTAAAGCTAAAGATGAAAATGTACGCCGAGCTTATACTAAATGAAGTATAAGAGCATAGAGATAAAAAGCTCTATGGGTAACAATACTGAAACAAGGTGTAATAGATTTGAATGATGTAAATACAGAGGCTGATGTAATTCAGAGGCTTAAAGATGCTACAGGCATTGGATTTGGTAATGAGAATCCTAATGTAGTACATAAAGTATCTTATGAAGATTATGGTATTCAGACTGCAACTCCTGAACATGCTATTGATGCTGTTCAGTTGGTAGGTACTCAGATTAGAAAGCTAATTACTGCTGACATCTCTGATGATACAATCATTGAGGTTAATGGTAAGAAGATGACTAAGAAGGAATGGCTTGACCTGTACAATGCTATCAACACTGAGAACATTCTTCAAGCATTTGCTGATGCAGATGAGATATTCAAAGACCCAAAGAAGGTAGAAGAAATCTTACTTGAAGAGATAAGAGGTAATCAAAGATATGGTATGGATATGATGAGGGCTTGTACTCTTGATGAGAACAACAACTTCAATATCCCTCTCTTTGACCCTGTGCAATCTCAAAGAGTACAGACACTTCTTAATAGTGTAATCAAGAGTAGAATTACTAAACAGAAGATTAGAGGTGGAGCTTTAATTCAGGTATCTGATTATGGCTTGACTGATGAACTTCATGTAGTATTTGAAGGTGAAGGTGCTAACAAGAGGATTAAGTATCTTGAATGTTATATGCCTGCATATAGTAGAGAGTTCTATGAGCCTCTCATGGACCCAAATACTCACCAGCTTGATGTAACTAAACTTCCTGAGGATTTGAGAAAGTTGATTGGATATAGAGTTCCAACGGAGGATAAATATTCAATGGCTCCTTTATTCATTAAGGGATTTCTTCCTCAACAGAATGGTTCTGCAATCATGCTTCCTGCTGAGATTACTACCCTGTCAGGTTCTGACTTTGATGTGGATAAGATGTATATCATGTTACCTGAGTTCAGAGTTAGAAAGTATGATATGAGACAGGCAAGAGAGGACTATGCAAGAATGAATAGCCTATTCAATCAAGTATTGTCACAGTTCACTCATAGCCAGTTGGCAGAAGATATTCTCAATGCAGATACTGATGACTTTAAGGAATGGTTCAAGGAGAATAAGGAGAAGTACAGACTTGCCAATCCTGTTATAAGCAAGGTAAAGTATGACTTCAACAAGTCTCCACAGGAGAATAGTCTTGAAGCAAGAAATAACTTGCTGATAGATATGATGTATGGAGTTCTGACTAATGCAGATACAGCTTCAAAGATTCTTAACCCAGGTGGCTTTGATTATCAGAAGAAGTCTGCAAGAATAATGACCATTCTCAATGATTCTTATGAGAGTGACTTGGCTCAAGCATTAAAGGATGTAGGTGTAGAACTTAATAAGACTGTACAGAAAGGTGTAAAGTCTTATCCCAAGTCTATTGCTTCATATCTATTTGACTTAGACCTTGATACTCTTGATAAGTTGGCAGAAAAGACAAAGGTCAAGATGGACCCATTATCACCAAGAACTCAGGTAATGCTGCATCAACAGAACATGACTGGTGCTAAGTTGATTGGTATTTATGCCAACCATAATGCAAACCATGCTTTGATGCAACATACTCAGTTAGCTTTGGATGAAGAAAATGGCTCATTTGTATTGAATGGAAAGAGACTTACATCTCTACATGATATTATGAATGGTGACAAGGAATTTATCTCAAAGAATAATGCTGGATTCTTGGCTGCTTCTGTGGATAATGTTAAAGACCCTGTGCTTGCAGCACTTAATCAGAATACTTTCACTGCTGATGCTTCTATGCTTCTTTCAAGATTAGGTTATAATCCTATTGAGATAGGTCTGTTAATGATGCAGCCTATTGTACAAGAGATTACTCAGACCTATTTCAGGGAGAGTAGAGAGGGCAAAGGTAAGGATACTATCATAGATGAAGTACTGGATAAGTATAAGGAGAAGGCTGCTCTTAATAATGACTTGACTTATGATAACTACAAGAATAATAGCTTCTATATTGAAGAGCTTGCAGACAATATAATGCTTGCTAAGGAGGCTGTTACTGACAGGTCTCAGACTTCTGATTTCAGAAAGATTGAGTTCTATCAGAAACAAGTTGCAGTTGGATATTTGTTCAAGAGAATTATGAACTCTGCTGATGCTTTGGGACAGTTAGTACAGGCTACAAGGTCTGATACCCAAGGAGGTGCTGCTGGTCCTACTATTGCAGATACAGAGTTGAAGATGCAGAAAGTGAAAGACCTGTTAGACCAAATAGAGAATAATGACAAGTTCCCATTGAAGAATGCCAATGTAATACTTGATGGTCTGTTATCAGACAATCCTGACACTGACACTCTAAGAGAAAGACTATTGTCAGCTCCTCTTCCTTTCTTACAGGCTTTCTATACTCTTGGCTTACAGAAAACAGAAGAAATGTTAGGGTCTTACTTCCCTCAATATACTGAATCATTCAGAGCTGTAATTAATGACCTTAGAGACATGACAAAGACTGGTAAGTTGAATGTAAAGACTATGAACAGTATTTATAATGACTTGCTTGCCTACATCATGTCAAAGAATGGATTCTTTGGTTCTGAATTGATTGTAAACCCAGACTCAGAAGTAGGTGATATTATTGTGACTTCCTCTGACAAGAGAAAGGATTTCATCAATAACTTCCCTGAATACTTCAAGAGAGTGGTTACAGATAATGAGGATATAGCTGACCTTGAATTTATTAAGAGACTCAAGGTAATCAGGACAAATGACAGTAATCCTGTAGACACAGTAGTGTTTAAGAATGTAGGTCAATTAAGTCCTACTTTGAGAGAAAGATATATGAGAGATTGGGCATCTCTATTGTATATGAGTAACCCAGAAGCTCAGAAACTTGCTCTTAACTTATTCAGATACAGCTATTATAGGAATGGCTTTGCATTTGGACCTTCAACCTTTATCCATTTGGCACCTGTGGCAGTGAGAAATGCTATCCCAGAGTACATAAGTACATTGAGAACTCTCTTGTCATCAAGTGATGACTATAGTCAATTTGTAGACCAGTATGTCTATAACCACTTGGATAATAGAAAGTTGGTTCCTGAAATCCCTGATACAGCCTCTGTCCAATTCATAGGAGAGGATAATGAAGTTAAGGATGAAGTTACATTTGTAATTGATGATAATGCTACCTTTGGAGATAAGAAAGTTATCAAGAAAAGGATAGATACTCCTGATGGTCCTGCTTATGACTTCTTTAAGTATATAGGTAGAAGAATCAGAGGAAGTTATGTCTATTACAAACTATCATCTGTAGGTACTGAACAAACTAATGTTGCAACCTATGAAAGGATTGAACCATTAGGTTTCAGAAACAGCTTCATTGAATATGAATATGGCAAGGATGTAGAGGAGATGGAAACTGTAATTGATAAGAATAGGAAAGATTATGACCCTTATGCAGATACATTGTCAAGATTTGACCTTGGAGATGCTGAGGTTGATTATGATTCTATGCCTGATTATCAGAATATGCCCCAAGAGTATTGGGATTCTATTCCACAAGTAGATACTGATGCTTTCCAACAGGTATATGGCACTCCTCTTGATACTTCTACTCCTAAGGCTGATGATGTAACAGCTATTCAGCCTAACACAGAGTATAAGGATGAGAATGGTGATAATATTTGTGGTGCTCCAACATTATATAGTTTATAAGATATGGCAAGAAGTTGTGCAATTATTCCAAAGGTGAAGAATAGAAATGGTCAGGTAGTGGACAGCAAGTTATTCAAGGACTTGCTGTCCTTCACCTCTAACAATAGAAGTGAAACTACAAGACTGTATCTTATCACAAAAAGCAGTCAGTTCATAAAGGACTGGCAACCAAGATTAACATTAGATGAAAACAATGAACCTACATTGAGAAGTTTGCTAAAGCAGACTAATTTTAGTAAGGTCATTCCAGAGACTAGAGTACTTGAAAGGCTTAATAGAGAAATAGGGTACTATAAGAAGGGAATGGACAGACCAGCCTTATGGGTAAACAATGATGAAAATTATCAGAAGTTGAAACAGAAGGCTATAGCCTTTAATCAGAACTCAGAGTATAGGGATGATTATGTAGCTAACATAATCAAGATACAAGATTCTGAATCTCCAAGAGTATTCATTGGAGTAAAGGTTGAGAAAAGAAACAGACTTAACTCTGTTGATGCAGATAAGATGGAATACAATGAAAACCTTAATAATAGGTTGAGAGGTATTCTTGAATCTCATGGAATAGGGATAGGTGCTTTGACTGACCTTGAAAGGAGAATGGGTATTCATGGTGTAACTGACTTTGATGTTGCAAGAAATGCAGCAAATGGTCTTGTTGAAATGATTAGGCTTGCTAATGGTATTCAAGGTGAAAGAGTACTTCCTGAGGAATTTGCACACTTTGCCATTGAAGCTATGGGGGATAATCCACTTATCAATAGACTTATCAATAACATATCTTCCAATGGATTGGCAAGAGAAATTATAGGTGAGGACTATGACACCTATGATACCTTATATCATAGTGATGAGGCTAAGTTGGCAAAGGAAGCTGCGGGTAAATTACTTGCAAAACATCTCCTTCAAGGAGAGAAAGTTCCATCTGCTCCTTACAGTAATCTGCTGCAAAGAGTAATTCAAGCAGTTAAGAATTTCTTTAAGAACATTAGTGCAAGTCCTATACAAAGAGCCATGAAAGAGGCTGATAAGAACTTTGGTTCTTTAGCACAGCAAATCCTTGATGGTAGTATGGATGAGACTATTGACATTAGCAATATTACTTCAAGTGGGGTGTTTTATAATACCTCAGAGAGAGTGGCAAGAGATAAAAAGCTGCTTCAAGGAATCATTGAGAATGAGTTGAAGAGATTGAAGATTTATGAAAAGAGAAATCCTAATAGCCAGTTTAGTGCTAATCAAAGGTTACTCATTGATAGATTGGATATTGAATTAGCTGACAACAATGAGATTGAGGGTATCTATACTTTTGTTGAGAATGCTCTTGAAGAATTAACCAAGGTAAGTAATAGGCTTACTATGTTGCAGAATACTCCTGCTACCAATGTTAATGAAAGAGCTGGTGTTCTAAGAGATGTCAGAAACTACTTGTACAGCTACAAGCATATTACTGATGATATTAGAAAGGCTCTTATTGATGAAGAGAGACATGCAGACAATAGATATGGTCAAAGGGTAAGGGTTGTGTTAGATAACACAACTACACTACTTGGAGACTTGTTTGTCAGATACAACAATGTGGCAATGCCTCTCTTTGTTGATTTTATTAAACCTTTTGTAGGAGAGAGTATAACTGTTCCTTTTGGCAAGTTCAAGGGTAAGACTATGACTGCTGAAGACTTGGTGAAGGTAGCTGACAATGACATATCTTTCTTTGACAGATGGCTTGATTCTATGGCAGACTCTTCAGATTATATGCTGAAAGTTATGGACCAAGCTGTCAAGAAGAGTAAAGAAAATGCAAGGTTGGAGACTATCAATGTTATGAAGGAGCTTCAAGCTGCTACCATTAAGTTAGAGCAAGCTGGAATTAAGAGCACTGATTGGATGTTTGAAAGAGACAGCAAAGGTAATCTTACAGGTAATTATATCTCTGAGATTAACCAAGGCTTATTCAAGGAGAAAGTCAGAGAAATGTTCAAGTCCCTCAATGAGAAGTATGGCAAGAATCCTGTAGGAGATAATGCAGAGAAGTACAGAAAAGAGAGACAGGCTTGGTTTGATGCTAATATGGAAGTAGTCAATGGAAAGAAGCAACCTAAAGTATCAATCTATGGCAATAAGGCTTATCAGGATTTGAATCCTGCCCAAAGAGTATACTACAATAGGATTATGGAGATAAAAGCCAAGCTGGATTCATACCTTCCTGACAAGTACACTACCTTAACTAATGCAGTTAAAATCAGAAAGGACTTACTTGAAAGAGTGAAATCCTCTGATAGTGTAAAGTCTGGAGCCAAGCAACTGTGGGAAGATGTTAAAGACCAATTCATTAGAAGAACAGATGACACTGAGTTTGGAGACAGAGCTACAGTAAAGGACTTTGAAGGTAAAGAGGTACAAGTACTTCCTATCTACTATACTAAGATGAAAGAGGGTGAAAGTCCTAATGACCTATCTACTGATATAGTATCTACCCTTACAGCCTATGCAGCTATGGCTAATGACTTCAATGAAATGAATAAAGTAATTGATGTTCTTGAGCTTGGCAGAGATATGCTGAAAGAAAGGGAGATTATACAGACAAGAGGTGGTAAACCATTGGTTGAAAAGTTCAAGTCTGTAGGTAGGAAAGTTGAATCTACCCTCACTAAGTCTGGTGATGAAACAAGGTTTATGCAGAGACTGAATGACTTCTTTGAGATGCAAGTCTATGGAAGATACATGGCTGATGAAGGCACATTTGGTAATACTAAAATTGATAAAGGAAAGGTGGCTAACTTTGTTAATAGGGTAAGTGCTCTTAATACATTAGCTCTTAATGTACTATCAGGTGTTTCCAATGTAGCTACTGGTACAGTCATGATGAGAATTGAATCCTTCTCTGGAGAGTTCTTTAATGAATCCAATACTCTAAGGGCTGATAGAATTTATGCTCAAGCACTACCTGAGTTTCTTGCAGAGATTGGTAATAGAGTCAAGACAAGTAAATTAGCTTTGTGGGATGAATTATTCAATGTAATGCAGGAATATGAGACTGATATCAAGGAAGTAAACTTTGATAGAAAGACTTGGTTCAGTAGAATGTTTGGTACTTCTGCTTTATTCTTTATGAATAATGCTGGTGAACATTGGATGCAGAATAGAACTTCATTAGCACTTGGAGATGCTTATAAAATAAAAACTCCTGATGGTAAAATAGTATCTCTATGGGATGCTATGGAAGTGGTTCCTATTGATAAGAATAACAAGAAATTAGGTGCTAAGTTGCAGTTAAAGCAGGGTTATACTAAGGAAGATGGGTCTGCGTTTACAAGAGATGATATTATAGCATTTAGTAGAAAGTCTGCTGCTATAAATCAGAGAATGCACGATATTCATAATAAGGCTGATAAAAATGCAGTACAAAGGCTAGCTATAGGTAGAATGGGCATGTTATATAGAAGATGGATAAAACCATCATTAAATAGAAGACTCAAGTCTGCTACATACAACTATGATTTGCAAGCATGGACAGAGGGTTATTATAACACCACAGGAAGATTTATGTGGCAATTAGCCAAAGAGCTGAAGGAAGGTCAGTTTGCATTAGCTGCAAATTGGAACCAACTTACCAAGACTGAAAAGGCAAATATCAAGAGAGCTGCAACTGAGGTTGGTCATTTCTTGGCAGTAGCACTTGTGCTTGGTCTCATAGACTGGCCAGATGACAAGGATAGACCTTGGTTGGCTAAGATGACAGAATATCAGGCAAGAAGATTATACACTGAATTAGGTTCATTGATTCCTGGACCTCAGATGGTTGGAGAAGGATTGAAGATTCTTAAATCTCCTGCTGCTGGCATTAATACTCTTGAGAATACTCTTGATTTAATTGGACTTATGAATCCATTTAATTATGAGACATTTGCAGGTGAAGATGCTTTGATGCAGTCAGGTAGATATAAAGGAGAATCTAAAGCAACAAGACTATTCTTTGAATCTCCACTTATCCCAATGAACAAGACCATTTATAGAGGTTTACATCCTGAGAAAGGTATTCCATTCTTTAAGCAATAAAGTTAATTGTTAATAATAGAAAGGGGAGTGAGTAGATTAAGTTCTACTCCTCCCCTTATTTTTTTTTTATTTCCTACAAAATAAAAGGGAAGTAACATTTCTGTTACTTCCCTAATAAAAAAATTTCATCCTACTGACTAAAAGGCTATACACTTAACAGCTTGGTCTCTCTCCTCTTGGGAGATTGAATCAAACTTCTCTGCTGTCCAACCTTTCTTCAATAGCATCTCTTTTTCTTCAGCTTTTAATACTTCAAATGAAGAATTAGGTACTTCTCTATATCTAATATCATCATTGGTTCTAGAGAATGTTCCTACATTGTCTTTAGCTGATTTAATTTGATTAGGATTAAATACTATTCTTACATCTTGTCTAACAGTTGGTCCATCTATTACATTATTAAACAATATAGAGTCATATCCTTGTTCCTTAGCTTCTTTTATAATTTGTTCTCTAGTTATATACTCTTTATCAGAAACCTTGATAATATAAGGATTTTTAGAGTTGAGGAAAACATCATAAACACTAGATTTATATTCATTTCCTATATGAAATAGAAGTTTTAAATTCCCTAATGCACTACCTGTTTCTTTTGAGTAATAATCTTTAGCTATTTTTCTTTTATTTGTAAAATAGAAACCAGACTTATCACCACTCATAGACCCTATCTTATCAAGTTTAAAAGCATTGAATTGTTTAGCACTTCCATGGTAAACAACTAAAGGCTCACCATTTTCATCTACTACTTTAGAAGCTTCATTAGGATTATTTTCCCAATCACCAAACCAATCCTTAAAAGCTTTAGTTCTTACTTGAGCATATTGTCTTTCAGTAAGATTAGACTTTTTACCATTGGGTGCTAATAAATGACCTTCTGAATCTCTCTTAGCATTAGCAAGAATATCTTGCATTTCTTTAGAGTATTCTTCTTGTCTTGCTTTAGCTTGGCTAAGAGTTTCTACTGGTAATTCCTTATTGCTATATTCTCCTCTGTTTATCATTTGATAATATGCAGTAAGATGAGGTCTAACACTATTCCAATTAGTTACTTTAATCCATAAGTCTTTAAAGAAGTTTCTAATTTTACCTAATAATCCAGCATTTTGTCTAGTAGTAACATATTCTCTGAATCCTTCTGCCATATCTTCCTCAAGAGAAAGATTGTCTTTTTCACCATATAATTTCCTTGCTTCATCATATAGTGCCTGTCTTTCATCATTGTCAAGAAGAAGATTAAATACAGCATGGAAAGCTTCATGGTATGCAGTACCCTCAGCAGCTATATCAGACAATGTGATTACACCTTTATCAAATTGACCCCAAGCTAAAGCACCTCTTTTGCCTACTTTAATAAGACCTTTTACTACTTTTACTCTATCTTGTTCACTTAGTTGAGGCAATACTTTATTTAGCCATTTAAGTTCTTTCTCTTGATTCCATACAGGAGTTTCTGTAGTATCCTTTGCCTTTCTTAAAGTAAATTCATCTTCAAACTCCACATCATGGTTATTTATTGCCTTTTCCTTTTGAGCAGTATAGGCAGCACCTGTCTGGGTATTACCTTGATTAATAGTTGCAGGAGTCTCTACAGTAGTAATAGGAGCAACACTTACAGTAGGTACTGCATCAGGGTCAAACAATATAGTCTTTTCTGATGCCAATTCCTTAACTTTCTGAGGCTTAGCTTCAAGTCCTTTTCTAATTGCATCCTCAACTTGTGATTGGGTCATACCCCCCTGCACAGGATTATTCTTCAAGAATAAGAATGTCTTACCATTAGGGAATACTGCATAGAAACTGTTTGAAGCTACATGGGCTACTTCAGTTTCTCTTCCAAATCCCTTTGTAATATTAGGAACCTTAGTTACATGAACCTCAACTCCATCAATTACAGTAAGTGGTGTAACATATCCCTTATGTAATTTGCCATCCAACTCAAAGTAACCTACTCCCTCATCAGCATTATTCATACTGTGTTCAGGTGTCAAATCTTCAATAGGGTTCTGTGTCTCTAATGAAGTTTCAAAGATAGGTAACACTGTCTGAGCTTGTGCTGGAGTAGCAGGAGTTTCTGTAGATTTATCTACTTTAACTGCACTTGCTAAAGGCACATTAACAGCAGGATTATATGTAATAGGAATACCCTTTTCACTTTGTACTGATGATACATTCTCCTTATTATAACTCAATACAAATGGCATCACAGCCAACTTAGTAACTGGTACACCATACTGAGATTCAAATAGGTTCTTGTAAGCAGAAAGTTGTAAAGTATAGTAATCCTTTGCACTCATTCTTTGAGTAGCAGATGGAGTGGTAAAGTAATTAACCTTGTGACCATATCTGTCTGTAAAGTCATAGAAACTATATCTGCTTGTCTTTACATCATAGATTCTAAAGTTACCATCCTTGTCAATAGAAAGAATATCAACTTCACCTGCAACTCTTGTACCATCAGGATATTTCTGGAACAATACAATATTATCAGCAAGGAATCTCTCTCCCATTTGCTCCATATTTGACTTAATCCTATTAAGGGAAGTAATCAAATCTATGAAAGCATTCTCTGACATATTGGATGGTCTTGCTATCTTAGATACATCTCTTACAGTAAAGTACTGTCTGATGATACTATCTACTGCTGAGCCAGCATCAAGTGCCCTTTGTGAATTAGTACCAGACATCTTGTCTCTTACTATATTCACAATAGTATCTCTACTCTTGGCATCAGTCTTACCTCTGTAGGCAGTCAAGTCTACCTTAAACTTGTTCTCCAAGCGTTTCAGGTAATTCTCATACTGAGTAGGATTATCTACAAACTTGCTAAGATTAAGTCTTGCTAATTCAAGAGCCTTTTTCTGCTTGTCAGATTCTACCCAATTAGAGCCTAATCTGCTATGTACCCTACTATACTGATGATATTCACCATCATCTTCAAGTACATAATAAAACTCACCATCAGTTCTTGTCTTATCTACCCTCTTTTGGTTCTCATATATTTCACTGACAACCTCCTTAGACTTGGCAACTCTATCCTCTCTTTCCTTCTTTCTACCTGCAATAGTATCCTTTACATCTTGTGCATCCTGACCACTGAGATACCTCTGTTTATTTCTATCAAGTACTTTACCATCAGGAGTAAGAACTTTGTTATCTACCATCATTGAGGAATTAGCAGCATCTCCAAAGTTCTCTTGTGCCCAAGCTAAATCAAATAATAATTTTGTTGAATCTTCATTAATAATGACAGTTTTGCCTTGATTATCCCTTATAGTGTGAGTAGATAAATCTACATATACTGGATATGTAAATCCTGCTGGCTGCATATAAATACCCTTTATAGCACCTTCAGTGCCACCTACAGGAGTCTCTATCTTTCTCTTAGGCTGAGGGGCTACAGAAGCTGGGCTTATAGCCTGATGCAGATTACCCTCATTATCAAAGTAATCAGTTGTGAACCAGTTACTTCTTACTGAAGCCTCAGTAATATTTGAAGTAAGGATATTAGAGTTTATCAATCTGTTGTTGTATGCACCCTCATTTATTCTTCTTGTGCTGACCTGTAAAGGAAGATTGAACTTGATAAGGTGTCCAAGTATCTCATTATATATATCCTCAGGATTCTTAGGAGTACCTAATGCACTTGTATCTCCCAAGTCTTCAAGAGCAGTTGCATCAAAGTTTATACCTCCAATCTCTGCACTCTTGCTACTTGTAGAGAAATATACATCATACTTGTCCTCCTTGATTTGCTCTTTTCCATTAATGATTACTTTCTCATAAGTACCATCTGGCTTTCTTACCTTCTTACTTATAACAATACCATCACCTGACTTACTACTAAACCAAGTAACCATAATATCCTGCATATACAAGTCTTGTGCCAAGTCTTGCATAGCAGCAGATACATCATCCTGTGATGTAGCAGTTGATAACTTAGTAATGGCATTCTTTATATCTTCTCCAACAGGAGTAGAACTTACTGAACTGTCATTTAGGTTGAACTCCTCATTATTGAAGTGCTTAACTCTTACAGCAGCAGGAGAATACTTACCAGCCCCATTAGGTATAAGCAGATATAATCTACCTTCCTTTTGGCTCATGTCCACTGGCTTGATGATAAGGCTGTCATCAATCTTACTATTAGTAGTAAGAACACCATTCTTTATAATACCAAAGATAGGCTTTCTATCAGTTGAAGATACATTAGGTATCTCAGATAGACTTCTCTCAGTATTACCATAAGGAATCCTACCTACCATTACCTTAGATACCTTTGTAACAGGTGTGGCAATAAACTTACCAGTCTTATTCTGCCTGTTAGCATACTCACCTCTTATCTTCTCTTCAAGACCCTTCAGACCCTCATACCTTGAAACACTATAATCAGATTCATCTAAACTACCTACTACTTGGTTGTTTCTCTTGTCTACAATGAAAATTGTATTCTCATTATAGTCTGGGTCAATCATAAAGCCAAGTTCATCACCTGCTTTTAAGTTACCCTCATTTACATATCTGAATGCTCCTTGGTCTCTTAGATAACCATAGATGCCAGAGAAATCTACATTCTTTTCTCTTTCATTTACTACAATATCAAATGGTCTAAAGTCTCCTTCTTTACTTGCTTCTATATGCAATTCAGGTATAGCAGGTCTATAGAATTGATTAGAAGTGTCTCTACTTGGTCTCTGTGGAGTTTCTACCCTTTCATTGGCTTTCTTATTCTCCTCATTAACCATCTCAGCAGTTATATTACCTACAGGCAATTCTGTCATAGGTAAGTCTCCACTACTTGTTACAGCAGGAGTAGTAGATGTACCACTGTCTCCTGTAGCAGTCCTATCATCACCTCTTACAGTTCCCTCTCTTTTTTCTATAGGCTTCTTATATTCAGGTGAGAATCTATCCTTGAATCTATTGTCATTGTTTACTTTTGACATTGCATTCTGCAAAGCATATTGAGCTTCCTGGAATCTTGTTGCAGACAACTCAACATCACCCTCAGAATCTTCATCAAAGGCATTCTCATTGTTGATATAAATTGAGTTAGGATTAGCTAACTGTTCAAGGTTTTCAGAGTTACTGAACTGGTCTTGAAGGAGCTTCATAGCATCTTGCTTAACTTGTGGTTCTGCATCTGACTCATTAAGAACTCTCTTCACTTCATTATTGTATTGTGAAGTTTCTCTGTAGTTCTTAGCCATTTCACTACCATCATCCTCTAAAGCCTTTAGGGTTCTATCCCTATTCTCTATATCATCCTGACTATCTAATATAGTCCTGAACTCTTGTAAATTCTGTGCAGCATTCAAAGATACTTTCAAGTCATCAGACTTCTTCTTAGTCTCTTGTTGTGCAGCTTGTTCATCAGCTCTTGCATGGTCTTCTGCTTGCTTTTGAGGGTTCTCAAGATACTCTTTTAACTTTGCATTATATGTCTTTGAGGCATTGCCTAACTTGACAATATCATTCAGCTTAGTTGTAATATCCTCTTTCTCATCTGCACTAAGTACAGTTTCATCTACCTCATTAATTTCCTTGATAAGACCATCTACAAACTTAGGATTAGTTGCTAATGTATAAGCCAGTACCTTATCATCCTGACCTCTAACCATATTAAGAGTGTTGATAGCACCTTCAATGGCTCTTACATTCTTATCTGCCTGTAAGTATCTCTCTGTTATATCTGCATGGGACTGACCTTCAAAGTCTCTGACTTGCTGATTGAATCTAAGGAATGAGTTTAAGTTATCTATTACATTACCAATAGCTGACTTCACTTCTCCAGACATAGCTGTTGCCCTTTCAGCCCAGTTGCCTATCTGAGACTTCATCCATGTCAATTCTTCAAGCTGGTCATCTGATAATTGCTGACCTGTCTTAATATCAAGCTCATCTTTTATCTTCAGATAATTGTTGATAGTGTTGGTCATTTCATCATGGTTCTGCTGCAACTTCTCTATCATCTCCTGTTTACCCTCTGGAGTAGCATACATAGGATTGCCATTCTTATCAACAAATGGACCTACCTTAGAACCATCTTCAAGAGTAGTTGTAGTATTCTCCACAATAGAGGCAAGGTTCTCATCTGATGTGTCAAAAGCTGTATCAATCAAGGTAGTAAGGTCTTCCATCTTGCCTGCATTATCAAACATAGCAATATCAGATACTAATTGAGCATGTTCTGCATTCTTAAAGTTGAACTCATCACCTTCCTCAGCAGCCCTATTCATATCATTCTGATACTTATTATGTCTGATAAGACCTTGATAGTAGTTCTTAAACTCAGGAGAGTTTATCCTGCTATTCATGTAGTTAGCAATCTCATTTTCCCTTGCTATCTTCTCATTATAGTCTCTCCACTCATTTATGGCACCACCCTCAATAGTAATAGGAGATTGTAATGAACCTGACTCACTTCTAACTCCTCTAAATCTTGGCATACCTAATGCACCTGTCAAAGAACCAATAAAGAACTCTTCCCATGCAGAGCCATCATTTACTGTCTCATTAATTCCCTCAGCAAATGATTTAGTCCAACTCAAAGTCTCTTGTGCAGCCTCTGGGTCAGTCTTTGACTTGTAGAAGTTATTTACATCAGTAGAGTAATAATTGCCTGATATTCTACTAGCCATACCTTGAGTAATTTCCTCAGTACCTTCAGACAATGCACCTTTTGTTATTGCAGCAGTAGCACCTAATCTTGTAGTACCAGCAGTATATTCCCCTGCCTTACCTACTATATTAGTAGCCTTTCTTGCAGTCTTGAATCCATTAGTATATAACTTGCCAAACTGAATTATGTTAGATGCAGTAAGGATAGGTATATTCATAAGCAAGTCTGCATTACCCATCTTCAATCTGTCCTCACTTAGTTTGCCTAAAGCTGCATTATAAGACTCCTGTTCTTTCTTTATAGCATTCTGATATTCTATGTATGCAGGGTCTACCATTTGACCTTCTCTTGTTCTCACAAGAGTACCTTTAGTATCTTCATACCTATTCTGTATAGCTTGTACCCTATCTCTATAAGTATCATCAAGCTGTGCTTTATGAAGTTCAAACCAATCCTTACTATTGTTAAGTGCTTCAATTCTACCCTCATTTACTGCTGAGACAGTAGCACCTACAGCAGAATTAACTATTGCTGGAGCCTTTGAAGACTTGGCAATAGCACCAATAAGTTGAGGTAGCTTAGTTACCTTCAATCCAGCAGCAGTAACACCACCACTATAGAAAGCACCTACTGTAAAACCTAAGTTCTTGATAAACTTATCACCTAAGAAGTTAGCAGTGAAGGTGTTTTCATACCAAGGCTGCTCTTGTTCTGCCCTTGTATAATAGTTAGGCAATGCTTGCTCAGACCAATCATTAACAGACTGCATAGCCTTAGAGAAGTCATTATCCCAAAGACCAGACCATCTGTCTTCACCTATTGCAGTACCAGCCCCAAATATTAAGCCTACAGTACCATCAAGAAAAGTAGTACCTGCAAGTATAGCACCCTTAGCAAGACCTGCTCCTATCTGTGCATACCAAGGTTGGTTTTCAGCTCTTATATCTTCTAACTCTTGAAACTGTGCCTCAGTTGCAGTAGGTTCATCAAACATACTTTCACCCCAAGGTGTAGCAGTTCTCTCTAAGGATGATTGTACCATCTGCTCACCATGTGCCCTTGCATCATACAGTGAAGTAGGAGCAGTATTTGCTCCTACATTCATACTGAATGACTTAAACTCTGGACTAAGGTTAGTGTATGGCTCTTGATTTGCTTTTTGCAAATCTCTAAAAGTCATTGGACCACTCTTAGTAATATCTATATTCTTTACTTTAGTTGCTTTTGCCATATCTTAATATCCATAAGGATTAAACTTTTGTTCTTTTGTCTTATTCTGTACTCCTAATTGAGAATGGAATAAGTAGGCTTGTTGTATAGAATTAGCATATTGTTGCTGTGCATAAGTAATCTCATCTGGAGTAGCCTGATGTACATTACCTCTTGCATCAGTATATTTACCTGTACTGACTACATGTTGCCATTGATTTGCAGCAGTTATTGCCCTATCCCTATTCTGTTCATTAGTTGTATTGATACCAGCAGGCATTCTGTATCTTCTTACATTACCCTTATCATCTTGTATCATTACAGTAGCACCATAAGGACTAAATCTTGTAGCAGTTACCTTGTACTTATTACTCTTCAAGTCTTCCATAGTGATTTCCTCACCTGTATCCTTGAATTTCTTAGACTTGCTATCATAATCTACTTCTTTCAGACTTAATCCTCTACCAGCAGTCATAATAGCATCCTTCATATCACCCTGCTGAGCACCTGCAATAGGATAGTCATACTCAGTAACTCTTGTAGCATCATACCTTGAAGTTCTTCCTGCTGAAGAATTAACATACTTGCTCCATACATTACCAAGATTACCAGGTTGCCACTTACCCCTTGTTACCTTATAAGCACCTAAGTTATCCATAAATTGCCTGAATGCAGTAGGAGTAAATTTCTTACTACCATTCTGCATTTGTGTTTCTACGTTCATAAGTCTTGCAGTACCACTACCAGAACCTGCTGATGTTACTCTTGGGGTAGCATTTCTATTATACTCCTTCCATCCTGCATAAGTCATTCTCATCTGACCATGACTATCTTTATAAAAGTACTTGGAGTATCTCTTCATACTCTCCTTATACCTCTTCTCATCCTTACTCAGCTCTCTACTACTATAGATATTCAAAGGATTGATAGCAAGATTATTCAGTTGGGCTTGTTTCTGCTCTGCTGCTTGTCTTGCAGCAGCTCTCTTTTCTGCTCTAATCTGCATAGCTTCTTGAGCAGCCATCTTAGCCCTCCAGTTATCAAGAGTCTGATATTGAGTTTCACCAACTGCACTCCATAAACCTTGTTTAGCATAGTCAATAGCCCTTGCAATAGTAGCTTGGTCTCCCCATTTCCTAACACCACTTGAACTAATGGCATCTTCAACAATTCTTGTAAGCTGAGGAGCAGCATTAGGATTATCCTGTATAGCCTGTAATACTGCTTGAGAACTAAAGCCTTTCTGCATCATAGCCTCATAGTATGAGTTACCCAAGATGCTTCTCCATTTCCTTGGCTTCTCTTGCATTTCCTTAGCCAATGCAGATGCAGCACTTGCAGCCTGTGCAGTAATTAACTTACCTGAATATGACTCATAAGATAATTGAGGATTCCTTATATAATCATCAAGACTTGTAGTTGCAGCTCTTCTACTCAACATCAATGTTGGGTCTTGAAGGAGTGCTTGTTGCTGTTGCTCTGCTTGTTTCTGTCTTGTTGTATAGGCTTGCTCAATAGGAGTTATCTCCTTAGCATATCTTGCTCTCATATTGAGCATATCTCTTCTACTTGCAGCATTAAGTCCTTCTCTTGCTAACTGACCAGCTTGCTCTTCAAGGTCATTTGCATAGGTCTTATACATCTTGTAAGCATAAGGGTCAGTCTGTTCATTAGCCATTTCCTCCCATACACTTGCCTTAGTATCTAATTCACCTAAAGTATTTTCTACTTCTCTATATGCCTGTCCATATATCTGATATGGCTGTATGTATCTTTCAAAAGAGAAAGGATTAAATTTGCTATTTACAACTAAACTAAAATTTGCCATGTTGCTTTCCTTTCTTAATAGTTAAGTACCCACCTTTACTGTGTTGCTTACCTTTAACTTTAGGAGTTTTATTCTCTAAACTCTTATTTATATAATCTTTATATTCTTTCCAAGTTTTATCACTCCATTCTTGAGGCTTCTCACTTAAAGTACCAAACACACCTGCTCTTATTAGTTTATCTCTATCCTCTCTATTGTAAGCATCAATACCTATATTACCAAGACTATCAAACAAATTAGTAAGGTTAGCACTCATACTTGCACCTCTCCTTGCATCAACAGCATCTCTTACTGCCATAGCCTGTGCAACACCAATTAGCCTTGAACTTCTTGCCTTTAATGCAGCCTCTTGATTTGCCATTGCAGCCTTGAGTCCCATCTCAGCATTGGCTTGATTAGTACCTCTATTAAAGGTTTCAACAGCTTGTCTTTGTGCCAAGTTATATTCCTCAGCCTGCCTTGCAAGGTCTCCTAATCTACCTTGAGCATTATAGTCTACTGCAAGTAAGGCTGCATTCCTTGAAGGACTTGTAGTATTCATAATAGCCCTTCTTGTAGCACCTGCTTGTGCATTGAGTTTATTTAGATAGAAGTTTCTATCAAAAGGTCTATATTGCAAATAATTGCCTATTGGAGTATAACCTATTGGAGTATAATTACCTGCTTGGTTAGCTGCTTCAAGTATTGCATCTGCACTTGTATAGTCTGGTCTACTAAATAAGTTCTGACCTAATCCTATTGCAGCACCTATTACAGGAGCATATCTCAGGTCTGTATCATCTAAATTACTAAGCAATCTTGATACAGCACTCTTTTTCTTCTCAGGGACTTTAATTGGGTTTTTATTATAGTCATCCAAAGAGCTGCCTACATCATATCCTGCTCTCTTAGCAGCAGCCCTTGCCATATATTTAGGAGTTTCCACAAATTCTCCATTAGGAGTGATTCCTACTCCATATTTATAAATGTCATAAGTATTCTTATCAGGGTCTGTATAAGCCATATCTATAAAAGGATTATAACTGTAATTATCTTCTGTATGTTCAAGGAAGAAATTTGCCCTTTTTAAATTATTACTCTCATTTCCCAGACCATCAAATAATGTACCCATCTTACCACCATGAGCATAAGGATTAGGAGCACCAAACATTCCAAATTCTAAATTACCTTTAGCTAATCTGTAATTATCAAAGGCACTTCCAAATAATGATGTAGCCAAACTTTTAAGACCTCCTCCAAAACTTTTTTTATTTCCAGTATTTTTACTCTGTCTAATCATTTCTTGGGCTTGCTGTAGTCTGGACATAGAACTTAGAAGTCCTCTCTTACTTATTGGGTCATTAGGTCTCTCCTTTGATTCATCACCTAACTTCTCTGCTATTGCAGCAAAAGAATATCCATCATAAGACTTAGGGAGATTAAAGCTCTCCAATAGACCACTATCAGCAAATAATCTGTTACTGAATACATAGTCATTGAATATAACCTCACCTTGCTCTACAAGATTTGGGTTTCCCTCAGCATCCATTCCCATAGGTACACCCTCCATAGGATTTTCTTCATGAGTTCCACCATTACCAATTACTCTAAGACCATTATCCCACTCAGCACCATGAGTAAGTAAGTCTCCTCCAAAGGCATGGTGCCATTTTCTTGCATTAGCAGCAAAAGTAGCTCTCTTTCTTACAGCAGGGTCACTGCTTCTCTTACCCTTTGCAATACATTCTGAGGTAACTTTACCTCCACAATACTTAGTGAACTTACCTCTATTCTCAGGCTTGATGTGTATTTTGCCTCCCTTAGCAAAGGTATTCAACTCTGGGGATTCAAATGAGTTAGGTAATGAGGTTAATCTGCCTTTATTTGCAGCATTGATAGCTTTAATACCCAAGTTCTCCTTAGCTAATTCATAGCCTATTACTCCACTTCCATATCCTCCCCATATACCAAGAGGACCGCCAAAGGCAGCAAAGTTTGCCATAGCATTAAGGTCAGACTGAGTATCTGCTGCATCTGCTGCATTTTCAAATGCAGACAAGGCTCTCTCTCTTGCAATGCCCTGTTGTTTTTTAAGTGCTCTATACTTTTTCTTAGCTTTATTGCTAAATAGACCATCCTTACCAATATCTGACTTAGAGAAGTCTGCTCCAAAATCTTGATTAGCCCATTGGTTCATAACTGAATCAGCACTGCTACTATCTACCATAACAGTATTCATAGCTTTATTGCTGCCCTCTACCTTAGATATATTTTCAGAGTTCAATTTAGAGCCAAATAGTCTATTAGTAATACCACCAACAATTCCAGTCCCAGCAGTTACTATACCTCCAAGTACAGGATTAACCATACCTATGGCTCCTCCTATAGTACTACCAACATCATTTATAGCACTTCCCACACCTGACTGTAAACCTCCACCAATAGTGCTACCTATTGTGTTACCAACTATATTGCCAAGTCCACTTGCCAAACCCCCTTTCAACATATTAGCTACATTAGCTCCACTGAAAGTGCCCTTCAAGTCAAAAGGCTTAGTTCCACCTAAAGCATTCTTGAAATCACCACCCCAAGAATAGTAATGAGGGTTGTATGTAAATGGTCTGTTAGACTTTCTTATAATTTTTCTTTTAGCCATATTATACTAATTTGTTTGCAAAGATAAACAAAATATTTGAATTACACAAGGATATTATCCAAAAAGTAAAGGGAAAATAAGTAATAAACTTACCTTCCCTCTATTATTACTCAAAGTAATGCACAATCATATCATGCAATACAGTCTTATTTACATTCTCTCCTTCCATAGATAACTTAATATATAACCAAGGATTCCTCATTCTATCCCTACCTTTCTTAGTAGAACCAATAGCACTGGCTCTTGGTATATTAGCTCTCCAGATTCTAAACTTCTTCTTTAGGTCAGAAGGTCTTCCTAAGATGTTATTTAGAGTAGAAGTACCTTGTTGATATTCATTCCATACAGTTAAAGTATCAAATGTTGTATTGAGTAGATTATCACTCTTATCCCAACTATCTGACCTAAACTCAAGGTTATTGAATATCTTATCTACAGGCATATCTGGGTTAGCTATTACAGTAGTATAGAATGGTTGATATACTCCGAAGAACATATTATAGTCACCCTCATTATGTAGCCAAGGTCTGTATAGTGTACCTGTACCTTCAACATTAAAGGCAATTCCCCTGTCTTCAAGGTTAGTGAAATAAGGCATCTTCTCATAACTATAGAATGAGCTGAACTGACCTAATGGTTCAGAGAATGCTAAACACTCATCTTTACTAATGAAGAATACATCACCATTAACCTTGTCATAGTAGGTAACAAATCCATCAAAGTCTACTGGGTTCCATATATCTATACTATCAGAAGCTCTGTTAATCCAAGAGTGGAAACCTAATCTATCTGATAGATTATCCAATTGACCATTGAATAAGAATATACCTTTTGTGATGTCATCTATAAAGTAAATACCATTAGATGTTCCACACATAGACCATTTGTTAGTACATCCTATTCTATCAGAGATATATCTCTTACCATTAACCTTTCCACTGTTTGCAATTTCAATAGGAACCCCATCAGTAGAAGAAATCTGCATATTCTCATTATACAGGATTTGGCTAATACCTCTATCTTGGAAGGCAAATATATTGTTATTGAACCTTCTCAATGCCCTTACAGTACCCTTGTCACCATCAAGGTCAAGGGTAGAAGCAAGAGTAATGTTAGTCCAAGTATCTACCAACTCTCCAGCAGTCTTAGTTTTAGTCCAAGTGATTGAATTATGGAAGTTATCCAAGTTCAATTTGTTTGGATTAATTGTCCTATAGTTGAAGAAGTTATTAGGCTGAGAATATACATCATTCATCAAGTTAAAGTTCTCAGGAGTAATTGAGAAGTTACTTGTTTGACCTCTGTTCCTATCATATCTGCCATCAATGTTCACTCTTGTTTCACACATGAATGATACAATATCAGTTACTGCATTCTGGTCTTCAAGAGTAAAAGGATAAGTCTTGATATGGTCATATCTTTGGAAATAGGTATCACCTTCTTCCCACCTGATAGTAATACTACTCTTAACTCCATTATTAGTATCTACAAGAGAAATTGGGTCTCCACAAGGCAGCCATGTATTATTCTCAAAGGCTTCTTCTGTCTGACCACCAAACCTGTTCTGTACATTGTCATTATACAATTCTCCTAACCATAACCATCCATGCTGAATACTTGATACACCAGATATAGGACCTCTTGGAGCACCAGCAATAATAGTGTCTTGTAACACACTCTTGGTACTTCCTGACTTATCCCAATACATGTGCTGACCACTTGGAGCACCTGAGTTCTGTGCATTTACAAACCAGGTATCATCATAATCACCATCCTTAATATTAGGTAATATTCTTTGAGCACCTGATGTAGTATAGTTCAAGGCTAACACAGCATGAGGAGTAGATTTATACTTAATCCTAACAGGGTCAGTACCTGTAATTTGGTCAGTAAATCTACTATCTATCTGTATATAACCACTACTAAACAGGGTATGTGCATTAGTCTCTGCACTTTGAACTCCAGTAGTCATAATAGGATAGCCATCCTTTTTATCACCAATTCTTGAGATAGTAAGAAGCTTATCTACATTGCCATAGTAGTTAATATCTGTAAGACCTGAGTTCTCTTGTGCAGGTAATCTAACAAGTGATACCTCATTAGAGTCAAATACTGCAACTCCTGATATACCAGTTCTTGTGCTACTACCACTTACATAAGCATTCCATATATTACCTGAATCCAAGTAGACTGACTTATATGAATACCTCATATTAGACATTTTCTTCTTGTCAAGCATAGCAGACCTATAGCCATCAGTAGCATACTTGGTGTTATTCAATGAACCATTCCTATGCCAAGGGTATACAACAAATCCTGTGGTAAGATGCTGGGTATTACCAGTATCTTTCTTATAAGCAGTTAATTCATCAAACCAAAAGGCACCAGAGATTAATCCTCTCCATCCAAAATGAGAATCACCAAGATGTACTCCAATCCCATAACTAAAATCATTTTCTGCACCAATAGGTTCCTTGTAGAATCCAGCAGGCAACTCTGAACTATCATAGAAGTTATTAACAGGAGTGGAAGTCTGAATATCAATATCTGAGGCAAATGCAGTTAGAGGAACCATACCTACTATCCTTAACTTCAATCCTGATGTATCAATACTTCTTACTTCATTATCAAACTCTATGTCAGGAGAATGGAAAGTAAGTATTGATTGGTCAATGTAGTAATTCTCTGCATTGTTAGATACCCAACTTGCAACATCTGAATCAGTTGCAGTATCATCAACATAAGGACCAGAAGGAGGATTCCAAATACATTGAATTTCTGCATTTCTATTACTATTGCCTGGGATAGGTCTATTATGTCTAAACTCAGCCCAAGCTCCCTTATTAACTATATCAATATTGTATTGTGTCCCTTCTGAAGTAACTATAGTCCTATTATTGGACATAATACCTGCCCTTGAATATGCAGATGGATTTCCTAAGAATTGTCCTAATCCTATCCAGTCTCCACCCCAAGCACCTTCATTATTTTGATTATAATGGAAGGCTTTATATTCATCAAATGGTGCATTAGGTCTCGTAAACCAAGATGACTGTGCAAATGGTGAATTACCAAATCTATCAGATATATTATACACAGTAGGACATAATATACCCTGACATACAGCCTCTCTATCATTAATAGTAGGATATACTACAACAGGTCTTATCCTAACATACCCATTATCAAGAAGTCTATTAATAATAGTACTATCATCCAATGTGAACTCTGCTACAGGCAGACCAATGTTATTAGAGCTATAGAAAGTGGTATCTATGTGTACAGTATTTCTAACATCATTAATCCATATAGGCTCAGACCATTTACCTGTATAATGTTGTGCTTGAATACCAAATCTATACCATTCAAGATACTTGAATGTTTTGAACTGATAGGAGTTCATTTTAAGCTGATTACTATAAGGATAATATCCTTTAGGCTCTGGGGAGCTTATGCTCTTATTATAAGAGGAGAAAGTAATACTTTTACCCTTAAAATAATTCCTGACAGTTGAATCAAGAGTTTTCCTCTTTGTCTCAATGTCTCCAAGGAACAGAGTATTATCCTTTTGAGTCATTGTACCAAATACTACTTCCTCACCTCCAATATATAATAATTCAGTAGGGTCTACTGAATCTCCTGATGAACCATTGTCAGTGTAAGTTACTTTAGCTATATTAATAGGAGGAGCCAAGTCTACAACTCTCCTAACATCTGGAGTTGCATTTATGCTTGTTCTATGTATTGAGTAGATTCTAATATAATCAAATCTTCTATCAACATTAACAACTTCTATATTAAAGCTATTGCTTACCTTATCCTCAGGACTTGCACCTCTATTATTGTATGATATGTAATAAAGTGGAGAAGTATAGAAGATATTACTCTCCTGACCATACTTGTTAAAGTAGGTAAAGGCATACTGTATAACTCCAGGAGCAAAACTACCATTAGCCACAATATTCCTTTCAATAGTGATTTCCTCATTTAGACTAAGTGTCCTTACAAAGTTGAATGAATCAGTATTCCATTTGCTTACTACATCAGATGCAGCAGCTATGTTAATCACTCTTGGCTGATTTAGACCATCAGTCCAATATACTTTTCTAATGTCAGCATTCTCATAGAATGAGATAGTTTCTATAGGGTGTTTATAATTGAATCCTAAATTTCCTCTAAATAATCTCTTTCCAGTTAATACACCATTATTGAACCACAACTTATAGATTCTATCATCCAACATAGAATCTACATCTATATTCAATTTATATGGACAATCCACAAAGGTAATATCTCCAATAGAACTCAGGTCAGGAGTAATATCATTTGCAATATCTTCCCCAGCAGTAAGGTTAGTAATGAGAACATCACAAGGGAATATGTCAGGTGCCTCAAATATATTAGGAGTTATATCTGCTAATCTGTAATCATCATCTCCAGCAGCAAAGATAATAAGCTCATTATTAACTAAAGCTTGCCCAATAGGAATACCTTTAATGTGGTCTCCTACACCTGCTATACCTGACTTCTTATTACCTCTTTCATTTATCAAACTAAGCAGAGTACTTTCATCAGTTGGCATCACCCTAACATTCTTATTTTCATAAGAATATTCAGAGTTAAATGCAGAAGCTGATAAGTCCCTCTGCATTCCTTTTGTTTTGAAGACTATAGATTTAATCATGGTACTTTTCTTTTACTATTTTATTCTTATATTTCCATATAAATCCACCAGACTGATTTACATTAACCCAAGTTCCTCTACTGTGACAATAATATCCACCTGCACAGCAATTTCTAATTGCTTTAACAGAAACACCTATGCTTCTTGCTGCTTCTGTAGTAGATAGATAAGTTGCTATATATTTTCCCTCTAAAGAAAATTGCATAACTTCAGTACTTCTCTTTCTAATGGCTTCAATACTTTGTTTTACTCCTTTTCTTGTCCTTTTATTTAGTAATGGTTCTGGATTATTTTTCCATCTTTCTTTCATCCTTTCAGACTGTCCCTCACAAAATTCTTTAGAACGATGTACTCCAGTAGAACCCTCTCCACCATCTGCTATATTATAAGAAATATTGAGTCCCTTGTAATGAGCTATAAGTAATTTTTCAAATACAATAGCTTCCTCTTTAGTACATTTACTTAGTAGCACTTCATGCTTTATATTATCCCAACCATATTTGAGAATAGCATTATAAAACTTTACATTACTTTTATAATATATGCCATTTTTACCCCACCTGACTTTAGGATTTCTAAAGGTTATTCCTATATATATTTTACCTGATGGAGATGTATGTCTATAAACATAATAATTCTGCATAGTTATTGTAGTTTAATGTATTCCTTATTACCAAGAGATGAGAATCCATTATTAAACTCACTTGTCCTTTGTATAAGTGTGTTCCACATTCTTGATATACTTTCCATCTCAGATTGTGATGGGATGGTAAATTCACTCTGTAGTTGACCTGCTAACCAAGCATAACTCTGCTGAGTATTCTGTAATACAGCAGGAGCAATCTTACCCATATCAAATAAAATGGTAAATGCCTCTCTCTTTATATATGCTTCAAGTGCCTTCAGGAATACAGGATTATCAATAAGTAGTGGAAATCCATCCTTGTCTACTGGGATTGCCTTATAGGACACTGATACATCTCCTGTCTTAAAGGATACATATAGTACTTGTCCTTGTGTTTTGAAGGACAATTCTTGTGGTATCTTGTAACCAGCACTTCTGTCATAGTGCTCTCTTGGCATGAAATTATCAGTCATACTTCTAAGACATACACCAGTCTTACATTCCTTAATCTGGTTTATTTGAATGCAGTTGCATGGCAATTTAGCTCTAAAGTCCTCTATATGAAGAACCTCCTCTTTGTCTTGATATAACTTTGGCAGACCAAATATGCCAATAAAATCAATAGTATATTGCACAGCTTGTTCCAAAGTAATATCTTGAAGAAGAGGATGTCTTAATACTCTACTCAGAGCTTCTCTTATATTTATGTAGTTATATTCTTTTACCATTATTTATCTTCTGTTAAAGTATCATATCCAAATTTAATGAAGTCTCCTGTATTCTGAAGAACTCCCAACACATCTAAAATCCTGTCTACTTTTGGATTATGGAATCTGCTATTTAAGAATACATCAGATGCTCCTATGCTACCAGCAGTTCCAAGTCCCATACTTGCAGCATTGTAATAAGTCTCAAAAGGTTCTCCACTCTGTATAGCATCAAATGTCTGATAAGCATCAATCATAGTACCTCCTACTTGCATAGGTAATTGTGCTTTCTGTAGTAGATTAGCCAAAGTCTTTTTAGCAACATTTGCTGAATTTGCCCAATTCCTATAATTACTATAAGCTCCCAATAATGAAGCTCCTGATAGTCCTAATTCTAAAGCAGTTGTTGTAGCCTCAATACCTTTCTTATAATCATTTAATTTGTCAAGCCTTTCTTGTTGCTGCAATTTTGCACCCTCTTTAATCTCATGGCTTAAAGCCTTTGCTTTATTAACTTCAGATTGAAGAGAATCCTGTATCATATTGGCACTCCTATTTAAGGAGGAGGTGTTCTGTATAGGTACTTTGATATTATTAAATAGCTTCGTATCCTCTTCCTGTATTTGAGCTTGTCTTCTTTTACCCTCTTCAGTTTGCAAATATTGTTGCCTGTTTCTTTTGTTTTCTTCTATTATTCTTTGATTCTCTGCTATAATGGCAGCAGTGTCTACCTTACTATAACTACTTATTCTCTCTTTATACTCTTCATCAGTTTCCCAGCTTTTCTTTTTCAAAGTAGGAGTAGCTCTAGTTGCCTTAATAGGACCTCCCTCTGCAAAGGAATTATATATAGTTCTTATACTATTAAGATTATAGATACCATTTTCAACCATTAACTTAATATAAGAAGCTCTATCTTTCATTGACAAATCACTCCAGTTCATATCTTGAAAGCATCTAATTTTCCTTCTTTTATTCTTTGTTTTAATCTCTTCTTCAGTTCTCTATTGACATTAAATTCATAGAAGACCTGATTATTATAGTCTGCTAATTGCTTATTATAGTAGACCTTAAAGATTTCTTTTTCCTCCACTTTAACCAGTGTTTTTTCCTTATAGGCTTCCTCATCTTCATACCATAATTTAAGAGTTTTATCCCAGTCTATAGGTAGATTAGTCTTGATTTTTTCTCCATCAAGACTAACTCTCACATCATATTTCCTTAGCTCTATTCTACCCATTCTATGTGGTAACTTAATATCATTACCATGAAGGAAACTATCAGCTAAGTAATCATTGACTTTCCTTATAATGCTATAGAACTCATGTTCTGTAAGACATCTTCCTATATTAAGCCAACTATTCTTTCTTATCCACTTATAGGCATCATATACACCATAGGAACCTCTAACCTTGTGAACCCTTGGTTCATTTACCTTTTTAATGGAGTTTAGGAAATCAACCAATCCTTTATCTTTCTCTTCTTGACAAGACTTCATAACTCACTATTTAGATGCTACTTCTGACAATTCATCCTTTGCATCATTGGTCTCATCCTTAGGTCTGTATTCAGCACCTAATAACTCCTTGATTACAAGTTCAATCATAGGGGGTATAAGAGCATCCTCAATAGGGAAAGTCTTATCTAATACATCACATACTGTATCACCACTCTCATCAGGACATTGCAACTCTGATGCAGCCTGTGGGTCTTCAAATATACCTGTCATTCTTGCTTTTTCAAGATACAAGTACTGCGGATTGAAAGACTTAAAATATAGGTAATTATCTGGACCAATAGAAGCATAGATGATATTTTTCAGATACTTATTATATCCCACATACCTCATCCTTTCCCTACTTACATAGGTAATCTCTCCTTGATAGTAATCAACTGGATACACCATAGGATTGCCTATCTTCATTAGGAAAGGAATCTTTTCCTTGCTTCTTAGATAAGAACCACCTTCACAAGGCTCATCTGATATAGCAGGTACCTCAATTAAATCCAAGCATATAGTCTGATAGTTACTCTCAGGTATCTGCTTCTTTACATCTGAGTATCTCTGTTTCAATAGAAATGTCCTATACTTACCAAGTAGAAACATTACATGCTCCTCTGTGTACAAGGCATCATCTGAGTACAGTTTCAACTCATCAAGTACCATGTAGGTTAATTCTTTATATGTACTCATAATTTTATTTATTAGCTATAACTAAAAATCCCTGCAAATATAAGCATAATTTCTTATATCTGCAAGGACTTTACTATTTTTATGTCAGAAGTATTAATGTAATAATTATACTGACTTGCCTGTACAAGAGATTGAAGTGCTTGCTATATACTCTGGATAAGGTATTAAACAGGTAGAACCATACAGGCAATATAAGGCATTGTCTATGATTCTATACTCTTCTTCTGTTATAAAGGACTTACAATCACTCTCAAGTAAATCATACATGAATATCAACACCAATAACTTATCTACTTCTGAATAACTCATATATCCTAACTTTGATAGGACACTGAAATATCTTGTAAGTGATTCATTAAGTACCTTGTCCATAGCATCCACAATTAGAAGTTATCACTAAATCCTTTATTCCCATAAAGAATTTCTTCCAATACTTTATAGCCTCAGTATAATGACCTGTCTTTATAGCAAGTTCAAATGCCTTGTATTGAAGTATGTAGTTAATGAAATTCTTAGGAATAGAGCAAGTATCTCCCAATTCTTTGATGTAACTAAAGGCATGTTGGTACAGAGGATAAAGGTTAGATACAACTCCTAATGTAGTAATGTTATCCATCCCACAAGGAGTATTTGCAGCAGGAGTGCCCTTAGTCCTAATATACACAAAGAAAAGATTGTCATTAAGAGCTGGTAATAGGTCTCCTGTTCCCAGTTCTAATCTGACTGACTTAGTATTTCCTTCTATAACTTCTGTATATACAACTTCACTACTTGGACCAGACTCAACAAAGGTATCTTGAGTATCTATCTGTACAGTATCAAGATATACATTTGTATAATACTCTAAGTCCTTGACAGATACATCTATAATCAGCTTCTGCCCATCAGGGGTTATTCTTAACTCATTAAATTGTACCATAGTATGTATTGTTTAATAAAAATAAAGGGAGACTAAATAGCCTCCCTTATTATTTTATCTTCTATTTAAGGAAATGTTGCAACATTGAGACCTGAAGCACTATTGAATGCAGTGATTAGACTGTTAATATCAGTCTTATCTGTACTAACAATAGTGATTGTCTTTTCTGACTTTTGTACTGCCTCATTGCTACCCACATAAGCATAGTGTATATCAAATGTGTAGTAAGTCTTGCTTGGGTCTACAAGATAAGTAGTAGGAATATTGTGAGGGAATCCAATTCCTCTATAAACATCACCTCTCTCACCCATGCAGAAGTACTCAAGGTCTGCAATAGCCTTACCATTACCAACAGTACCATTTGTACCCTCAGTAACTGTACCCCAGATTCTGTCATCACCATTTACAAGTACAGTAGTAGGCTGTACTGTAAAGTACACAGGAGTCTGAGCCATAATACCAAGTCTCCAAGGCTGTTCTACTTCAGTAATTCTGATACCATCAATATCAGCCACCACTGCTGAAGTGTCATGATAATATGGATTAGTGGAATCTGTCTTGCCATTATCCTTAGTAGTAGGAGTTACAACCATGTAACCATTAGAGTCAAATCCTCCCTTGCTCTTAGTAGCCTTACTATGTACTTCAATCTTAATCAGAGGTACTACCTCTCTACTGAAGTTCTTAGCAATTGATAATGCAAGAACCTTATAGAACTCATCTGCATCCATACCAGCATAGGCATGAACCATACCATACTTGAAGTATTGGTCTTCATCTGACATTCCTACATATTGTCTGAATGCAATTCTCAGGATATAATCCTGTCCAGCTACAGGAGCACCACCATTAACATTAGAATCCAAAGCCACTGTTACTGACTTCAAATCTCTTGCCATATCCTTTGGAGCTGTAGCCTTGGCATACAAGATATTCTTTATGTCAATAAGGTCACTTCTCATCAGATTATCAGCACCCTTATATTCAAAATACAGATGGTTCTTTGCAGTATCATTCTTCAATGCAATAGTACCAGCAGTATCATTCTTCAATGCAATAGTACCAGCAGTATCTGATGCAAGCACATGACCTCTTGTTTTTACATCTAATGCTACATAAAGTTGTCTTACTTGATTTGTACTAAATGTTGCCATTTTAATTTAATATTAAATTATACAATAGTTTTATTCTTTTCCTGCATTTGGAACCCTACTTATGATGGCAAGTTTCACTGCTCTCTCAAGTATAGCTCTATGTATTACAGGGTTCAATTCACATTCTGTTTTTACACTTATGCCATTGATTGACAGGTTATCTGTCAAATCAGTTAATATAATGGGAGCAGGTCTTGAAAGGTATCTAACAAGATAGCTCTCCACATTATACTTTGATACTATCTCCACTACCTTACCACTCAAATCAAGCCTTAAAGCTCTTCTTTCATTAGTACCTCTGAAAGGGTTTTTCCTTATCCTATGGTACTCATCTTGAGTGATTGGTATTACAGAGATGTCTTCACCACTCATACATCCTAATCCATCATCCTTCAAATTAACTGATTCATAAGTTATGAACCACAAGTCATCAGGTAATTCAAAGAATACAGAGGATTTGGACAGTCCTGTATATCCTACTTTCTTGTCAGTAGTTGTGTAAGTCTTTATTAGGTCACTCAAGTATCTTCTGATTTCCTCAGTCCTCTCAAATGAGTCTCCAAATGGATTCTTACCATTATACATGCCTATCACTATCTCTTCTTGAGCATTAGTGAGAAATACAGATTTCTCATATTCATCAAGTTCAATAGTGCTTGGTGTCTTTCCAAATGCCTCTATGGTAGAATAGCTATTCAGTAAGGTGTCAAACTCATTAGAAAATTCTTCAGTTGTCATTATTCACTTCTTTGACCAAGTTCTACACTACTCTTCAAGTCTCCTGTATAAGCAGACTTTGCAAGTTCTACTGCTCTTTGAAGAATCTCTGGATGAAGAATAGGGTCTAATTCACATTCTGTGATAGTGTTTATTCCTTCAATAGACACATTAGAATACTCATCAGCCAGATTTGCAAGTATAATAGGCTTTGGTCTCTTTACATATCTAATCTTGTAGTCAGTAAGAGTGCTATTATATTTGATAACTACCTCAGAAATAAAATCAACTCCACCAGTAGATTGGAATAGTCTCCAACCTTGATTCTTTAGGGGCTGCTTCCAAGGCTTAGACATAAGTCTTGCATACTCTTCATAATTCATAGGAATTATACTAATCAATCTCTTGACTCCATCTACAGTATTAATGCCTGTTTCATTCAACATAAGTAGAATGTCTTGTGGCATCTTGTAGAGCTGACTTCTATCATCAAATTTGACATAGCCTCCTTCAGGGGTATATTGTGATGGTTTAGCAACAGTTATCAGAGTAGAGAAATCTATCTGTCTCTTAGCATTTTCATCAAATCCCTGTCCATACTTATTGCCCTTAGGATTGAAGTAATTCTTCAATATTTCCAACTGAGCCTTGGTTAGGAAGACAGACTTCTCATACTCATCAAGACCTGGAGCCTGATTGCTCATTATATTGTTATACAGAACATCAAATTCATTAGAAAATTCCTGTGTTGTCATACTCTTTTTTTTTTCTACTTCAGCTTAGCTTCCAAAGCAAACTTAACTTCTTGATGCTTAGGAGAGTTTAAGTATTTAGCTGCTACATTCAATGTAGGCTCCTCATTAGCCTCACAAAGTGGAGTATTATCCTTTCTCAAGTACAAGTAATTACCCCTGTTAGAAATCAGACCTGCTTCTATAGCTCTCTTAATAAGAACCTTTGTAGAAAGCATTGGGTCAGTAATAACCTTCAAGAATATCTTGCTATCAGCCTGTATCAAGCTATTAACCTTAGTCTGTAAGAACTCAAGTTTAGCAGTCTGTGATGTAGGTCTACCATCAATAGTCTCAACAATAACTCTTAATGTATCAATATCATCCTCAATCTTACCAAACTCCTTATAGCACATCATTGTAATGCTCATATTATTCTTAGCAACCTTAGTCTCTTCACCTTCAGAAATGATAACAAACTGATAAGTAGCCTTAGGAGTATCTTGCAATGCTTGCAGTGAAGGAGCAATATAATCTTTGTTAGCTAATAGTATCTTATATCTGATATAATCCTCTGGGTCAGATAGATTGAAGTAGTTATCCTGCTTTGTCAATCTTACCTTATTGATGCCATTCTCATTGGAATCATCCCAGAAATTATCTACCTTCTTATAGATACTTAGTGCATTATATTCAAGACCCATTATTTCCTCAAGAAATGCCTTTTCCTTGTCTGTAAGGACATTAACAAACATACCTGAAGATAATCTTGGTACTACAAATGTTCTAACTGCACCCTCTGCCATACCTCCTGACAATACATGCTTAGGGTTATTACCCCACATACCTGTCAGCTTAGGTACATGTCTTACAATAATTCTCTCATTTCTCAGACAACTAACTAAGGTATCATCAGATACCTCTACTTTCTTTTGTGTCTTCTTAGGGCTTTTTACAATAGCCTCCTCTTTTGGTACTTCCTGTAGTGGAGTTTCTGTATTGTCTATATCAAAGTCAGGTACAGTATAGTCCACCTTCTCTTCCATTTTCTTTTCTGCCATATCTTCTCCTTAACTTATTGAAATAAAATAAGGGAGTAGGAGCTTGTCCTACTCCCCTTTTATCATTAGCCCTGTAAAATTGCAGGGATTAGTGACATAGTTCTTGTTGGGTCAAGAACACAGATACCAAGAGTAGCCATTCTGTGAATTATAGCAGAATCCTCATCAAATGACATATAAGGATTACCCTTTTGACCTGTGAATGGGTTTCTTAGACCCCATTGATAACCTCTATACTCATTGTCACCCTTAATCTTACACTTAAAGATATTAGGTTGGTCCATTGTACCAATGTACATAATATCATATCTGTAAGAGAATGCAACACCTCCATTTGGATGGAGTATCTTATTTCTTACTGGGTCATCATAGAATGGGTCTACATCAATCTTAACTCTAACACCATTAGGAGCCTTGTACTCAACAAATTGGAAACCAGCACTCAATGAGTTTTGGTGCAACTTAGATTGAGTCTTTTGAATAACACCAATAGAGCTGTTGTCAAGAACAAACTGTGTCCAACCTGATACTGTCTTTAGTACTTCCTTATGGAATTGGATAGCACCTCTTTCACCAGTCTTAATCAAGAAGTATCTGTCTCCAAAGTCTAACTTAGAAGCAGAAAGCTCATATAGAGCATCTTCAAGAAGCTTCAAGCTAAATGTGTTGTAATACATAGTATTAGCAACTTCCATTTGCTCAAATAGACCAGCACCTGTCTTAATAACATTGCCAGACTTACCAAAGTTCATGTACTCACCATTGGCATTTCTGTTACTTCTACCAAATGCAAGTGCATTGTTCTTGTACTCAGAGAATTGCTGCTCTACTTCCCAGTCTACATTGTGCATCCACATTGTAGCAACTGACTTAGTATATCTACCCTCAGTTTCCTTAACAATAGGAATACCTACAGCCAGCTTCTTATTCAACATAGAGCCTGGAACCTTGTGTTGGATTCTTACTACAGACCACTCATTTCTCATAGAAACAGGGCTTGTAAATCTTACATCACCAACCTTTCTTGAAAGTTCCTTCTCAACAAATGCAGCCTCAACTGAGAATCTCTCACCTGCAAGCAATCTTTCAGCAGGAACACCTGCTGTATTACCACCAGCAAGCTCTACCTTATACACTGCATTAGCACCCTCCATTCTTGGGTCTCCAAGTATTCTGAACTGATAGATTTCATTCAGATTACCTACAATGTACTCACCATCAGCAAACCAATCCTCAGGGAATACTAAATAGAAAGGAGCAGTGCCTACTCCAACCATACCACTGGCATCTGTAACAACAGTACCATTTTCATCTCTTGCCTCTACAAGAGGAATGTTTCTCCTTGAAGAACCAATAACATCCCAGTAGTACTCATTATCATCCTCAAACTCTCTTGTTGGGAATTGATTTAGGAATGTGTCAAGTGTCTTTCCTCTGTAATAAGCCAACAGTTGCACCATTAGGTTTGTAGCCTTCTGTGGAGCTAACTGAAAGATAGAACCAAGGTGGTTTTCTTTTGTTAACAATCTGTTACCCTAAGGGCTTTTTATCCCTTAGTTCTTACACTTTACCATTGTATAAGTTCAGCATACATTTTCATACCTATTAGGTATGTTGGGCACTCTTGGAAGAATTATATTCTATGTGGTTATAAATACATGCTTTCCTGAATGTAGGATAAGGAATATTTGCTAATTTTGCAGCCTTTCTTAAAGTCTTTCCTTCTTTTAAATAATCCTCTAAAACATTCTTTGGAATATTACTAAATTTAGTATTTGACTCATGTCTATCTCTAATAATGATTCCAGCATTTTTAAGTTCAGTACAAATAATATACCTAGATACCTCAAATTTTGAAGCTATTTCTTCTAGAGTAAATTTCTTATTTACATATAAATCCACTAAATCAGAAATACTTAAAACCTTTCTTTTGAATCTAGGAGTATTACCCCCAATACTTACATTATAACCTTTGGATTTATTTGTTGAATCATATAAATCTATATAGTACATTTCTCTATAATCTAGTATGTCCAGATTACATATCTCTAAAGTTTCTATATAGAATTTATCTACTCCATACTTTTTCATAGCTCTATTAATAACCTGTTCTCCATATTGAGCATGTCTAAGATGTTCCTTCCATCTCTGTTCTACACTAACTCTCGTTTGTCCTATATAGACCTTGTTATTAATAGTGTTTTTAATAATGTAAATAAATCCATTCATAGGTTCATCTTCTATGCGTTACACTGTCTTTATGTATTACCATAAAGATTAGCTCGGTATTACCCTTAGGCTTTTCTTTGGAGGGCTTCACCGATTTTACCCAATTTTACAAGGGCTTAACTTGTGAGTCAACCCTTCCAGTGTTGGAAGCCTACCATTTGAAACTTACCTAATTTTCCAGCCATTTTTACTTAATTTATCAGTTATTTTATTCTATACTATAGGCTTAGACATCAAGATTCCACCCTTTTCCTATGAAAGATTCAGGGTCCTCATCAACTCCACTCACAAACTTTAGATTACCATCTGAGGTTCTTGCTGTGTTGTTGAGAGTATGTTCCAGCTCTCTAAGACCTTTCTTTACTTCTTTCCTTACTTTACCTTTCACCAAACCATCAAGGTTCTTAAAGCCATCAGTTAGTGTGAAAAGTAACCCAATGTTCTTTAGGAAGTCTGTCCTGTTCTCCATCTCATACTTTTGGATAGCAGTAAAGTACTCTCCTGTCTCTGGGTCTTTATACACAGGCTTAGCTATATTATCATAAATCTTCTGTCTTGTAGATTTATCCACTGATAAATCCCCAAATACATCCTTGTCATTAAGGATTGATGATTTAAGCTTTTCAGCCTGTTCCTTTCTTTCTTTCTCTTCCTCTGCTGCTTCTGACTTAGCATCATTAACAAGCTCATCATACTTATCTCTGAAGAAGTCAATATTACTTTTCAAAGCCTCTTTTGCATCATCAATATCAGTACCAGCATTGAAAGACTTCTGTACTTCTCTTGTAGCTCTTTCCTTACTATAACCTCTATTGATAAAGTCTTGATAAATTAGGTCTTTTCTAAGTTTTTCTCCCTTATCACCTTCATCAGAGATATTCTCCTCCTTAATAGAATCAAGGAAGTTTATAGTATTCTCATACTTTCTAATCTCTGTAGGTTCAACTCCAGCATTCAAGGCTTCATCAATTCTTTTCTGTCTTTCATCAAGACCTGCCTTTATCTGTTGGTCAATCAAATCTCTAAAGTCTTCAGGGTCTTTAACCTTAAATAAGCCCTCATCATCAAGGTCTGGGAAGATACCTTCCTCTTTCAAGGCTTTGGCAATGGAAGAGTAGAAGTTTTTGGGAGAAGTGCCATCCCCTTTAGGAGTGGTATCTTCCTTTTCCTCTGTATTTTCTTTTCCACTACCTACGCTCTCTGGTGTATCAGTAAACAAGTTATCTACATCAACAACCTCAGTAGTTTCTTCTTTATCCTTACTTGGCTTCTCCTCTTTCTTGGGAGGTTCCTCATTTGCAGGTGGGGTATCCTGTGTCTCATCATCTTCTACAAACAGATTCTCAATCTCCTCTGCTCCTAAGATGTTATCTAAGCTAAGTTCTTCTTCCATACTCTTCTACCTTTTTGTTCTTAAAACAGTGCAAAGGTAAGCAAAGTTTTGCATATCTACAACATGGTAAATAAATTGCTTTTACTTGTATAAGTAAAATACTTGCAATATAGGCAAAAAGAAAGGGTAAGATGTAATCTTACCCTTATCTTATTAGTATTCTCCAAGATATTTTACTACCTTGTTTTCAGCTTTGCAATCTGCATCCTTAAACCAGAATACAATAGCAGATTCAACTATTTTCTGTTCTATACCATCACCAAACCAGCTCTTAAACAGTTCTGCATAGTCATGGTACTGAGAGTTGATTGCAACATATACATCAGCAACTGTAGCAGATGTAGGGAGTATTCCCCTATATCTCTCACAAATCTCCTTTGCCTTGTGCATATCAAACTTCTCACCACTGTACTTTCTGCCATTCTCAGTATGATACATATCAGCTACAAGATACTTAGCTTCAGATTCAGTGAAGTGTTCACTCTCTGAACCATTCATTGAGTTTCTCATGTATCTCATCATCCTATCCATATCACCACTTCTCATGCCAGACTCATTGAATCTATCAGAGAATCTATCACTTCTTGAATCAAACATATCCATGAACTCATCAGGTCTATTATGCCTTCTCATATAGAAGTCATCCATAGGCATGAAGTCTCCTTCATTACCATGTCTCATTGAACTTCTCCTATATTTACCCATAAAATCCTTGAATTTATCCATGAACTCATGCTCATTCATACCACCCATACCTTTCTTCTTTAGGTACTCATACATCATAAGTTCATCCATATTCTTAGTCTTTAGTGATTAACATTTCCTTGAAAGTCTCTAAATCTGTCATATTCAATACCAGTCTCTTATTAGTTAATGGAAGATTGAATTTAATCTCTCCTCCACCAATCTCTATGTCTCCAACAAATGAGGTCTTGAAGGTGAATGGATTGGTAGTCATCAGATTCTCCATCATTTCAGCAAGGATATTCTCAATGTCTATATTACCATCCTTGTCAGCTATAAGGTCTAAAGCCTTGCTTACCTTACTAAAGTTCTTATCCAATGCTCTTGTAATAAGAGGTTTCATAAAACCAATCATAGGATTAGTCTTAGCCATAGATTCCAACTGAAGTGAGATATAAGACTTCAGATTATCAGTCAATTGCATAATAGTCACCATAATTACATACTTGCTTTAATAAATTCTTCATAAGTCACTTCAGGATGTGTCTTACTGAACTCCCTGAACTTCCTAAACATTTCCATTTCCCTATTAGTCTCTTGAATAATCTTTCCTTTTAACTTCTTGACTATCTTCAATTGTCTTTGTAGCAGCTCTTTACCTTCTGGAGTAGCCTCAATTCTACCTTTAACAAGGTTAAGAATTTCTGCTTGAACCATATCCTGTATCTTAGTATAAGTATCTACATAGTCTTCATCTTGAAGCATTCTTGTCTTCTGTTCATCTGTCATAGGGCTTATTTCAGCATCTACCTCATCCCATATCATCCTTTGTGGTACAGGCTGTTGAACAGGTTGGGTAGGTTGGGCTTGTTGCCTTAGCTGCTTTGCAGCCTCAAGGTTTTGTTTATACTTCTCAATAAGCTGTAGTTGCTCATCCAGACTATTACCTACCATGCTATTACCCAGTAGTGGGTCCCCTCCTCCTAATATTACCTGATTTATTGGAATCATATCTATACATTTTTAAGATTAGTATTGTAATATTTCTCAGAATACCTATCAATGCTAAAGCCCCATATATCATATTGATATACAGGGCTTTAACTTAGTAATATGTTGCTAAAAAGAATAAAAAAAAAAGCAGCCTTATCTGGCTGCTCTATCATGCTTGTAGAATACACTTGTTATCTTGTCATATATGTAGGTTATAAGGTAAGCATCTACCTCATCATTATCTTCTTGAGGAGTATAGCCTATATATCTCCATATAGAGTTCTTTATGTGCTCAGCTTCATGGATAATGCTACTTCCCCTCTTAGAATTGATAGCCACAAGAGATGCTCCATATTGATTTATGGTTATGGCTTTGCCTTCCTGCTCCATTTCTTCTTTGGGCAAGAATCTTCCTAACTCCTCCCACTTGTCAAATATGACTACAGTTAGTTTATAATCAAATATAGGTATTATCATCTTCTTTTGGGTTATCATATCACTTTCCTTTCATTTTCTTTATAAATTCATCTAAGTCTTTCTTAGACCAACTTAATTCTTTGAAACCTATCTCATGCTTACCTCTTGGCAACTTTCCTTCTCTGACGTAGTTATAAAGTTGCTCTACTGACATTCAAATATTCACAAGCTGCATACTTGCTTAATCTCTTCTCTTTATCAGTAAACCTCTTCAAACTATCTACTATTTCAAGGGCTTCTCCCTCAGATATATTTGAATTGCCTGCATCAATATCATCTACTATCTTCAATAGTAGGCTTCTTATGACTTTTAACATATAAGTATAATATTATAAACAACGAAATACCTGCTATTATCATTTGCAGGCATAAATATTCTAAGTCACTTATAGGTATTCCAACATAGTAATCAATGATATTTATTATCCAAGTAGATACTATGTAATGTAAGAACATTCTATGGTATTCACAAAACTTGAATACATAAGAGGATAGGTATAAGAATAACATTGTAAATATTGATACACCACCTATATAACTGAGAATGTACAAATCAATACCAAAATAAGATAGAATTGAGTCTAGCAATGCAGTTAATGCCAATATTATTGGTATAACTTTCAGCAAGCCCAATTCTATCTTATACAATGTTTTACTTTTTAAGTTTTCCACCACAACTATATCTTCTCTTTGTTTTGGTGACTCCTGCCTTTGTAGTTAAAGGCTTTGCTCTTCCTGTTCTTCTTGCCATAATTTTACACTTTTAGTTATTTACCTTTCTTACCTTTACCTTTTCCTTTACAACCACATTTCTTTGCCATAATTATAAAATTTTAATGGTTATTTTTTCACCTTTATCATGCTTGTCTTTAAGGAGTTTGTATAACTCTTTGAAGGTTTCTCTGCTGTTTATTACCTGACCCTTGACTTTATTGATGCCTACTAATAGGCATCCTGCTGAGTCTTTGTCAGTATTACCAGCATGAATAAGTATGCCTTCAAATCCCTTTACATTAAGTAGTCTTGGCACTTTACCATTACATACTTGCTTGTAGAAACTATTAGTACAGTACTTAGGAGAAACTATATCTAAGGTAATCTCATAAGTACCCCTTGGAATAGCTGTAATTGAAGGTTTTTTCAGTTCCCTAATCTTAGTTATACTCATAGAACTGTCAAGTCCCCTATCAGCATCTTCAAGTATATTGCAAAACCATTTTCCATCAATAATAAGATTACTTATGGTGTAGCTCTGCTTCTTCCATTTTCTGTCTACTATTAACTCCATACTCATTAAAAAGGTTTAAGTCTCTTTTTCCTTAACTGGCAGGTAAGGTCAGTACATATGGAACTCATAAGGTTAAACATTTGTTTCCTAAGTTCCTCTACTTCCTGCTCTAACTCTGCATTTCTTTTTAGCACCTCTTCCAATCTCTCTCTATTATCAGTAGAGAGCTTCTCATAAAAGTCTAGTGATTCTTTCATGTTATTTATGAGGTTACTATCAACTTCACTATTATACTTCTTCCTTGCAAAGAACCATGATGTCCAACCACTAACTATTGTGGTAATAAGCCCTATACCTCCAGTAATTAATATTCCTAAGTCAATCATAATTATTCTATAATCTCTATAAATTTATTGTCAACTTCTTTTATATAGGGACTCTTCTCCTTTATATTAACTTCCATTACCCAATGTTTTCTTTGAAACCACCTAAATAAAAAGAATTTCTTAGGTGGATTTATGGTTTCCTTCTTCTTATTAACTATAATATATTTTTCACTTATAAATGTAGGATTGGTAGTAATAAGATTAGGGTATTTCAATTCCAATCTTATATTATACCATTTATCTCCTATTAATGTATCTATATTTAGTGAAGGTTCTTTAAATAAAGTATCTCTAAATACTATTGTATCTTTCTTTGCAGCCTCAGATAAAAGATATTGCATCTGCTTCAAATCCTTATCCTTTATCTTTAACTCCTTCCTGACTTCATTCATCTTTTTTAAAATAGAGTCATTGTAATAGTTAAGTTGTTCTACAGTAAACTTAAATACTCTATTCTCATCTTTTAATGAAGAGTTCTTAGCAATAAATGCCTTTTCATTAGATACTGATATAGACAATTCTTCCTTTAAGCTTTGATTCTTAGTATATAAAATATAGGAACCTATAGATAGAGATACTACCAATACAGCTATGATAATCTTTATATACTTTGCCATAATAACACTATTACTTTACAACCTGCAAATGTATAAAAAATAAATCACCTATACAATAGTATAAGTGATTTATTAATATAACATATAGTTTATAACTATTCTACATACAGAATTCTTTCGCTCTGTACCGAATTATTACAAGAACTATGCTATTTGTTCATTGCTTGAATATTGTTACCAAAACATAGATTATCTTTTATATGCTTTGTTGAATCATACAAAAATCCTGCTCCGTCTGCATCAATAATATTGTTGCATAGTTCTATATCTATTGAACCAGAGTATGGACTATGTAAAGACAAACCATAAGCACCACTACTCTTTATCACATTGTTACGCATAATTAATTTACAAGAGCCTGTATCGGAACCTTCATGACATAACACAGCACCCACACTATCACCTTCTGTTTTGAATGTTGAGGACATTTCACAATTAAGAATTTCAACTGTATAATTGTTATGTAAACCTATACCAACACAAGCATAATGGTCATTCTGTAATATACAATCTTTTAGCGTAAGTCTTATCGCTACTGATGGTGAAGTCTCAAAATCAAGATGCACACAATAAGACTTATTATCTGATTCTGGATATTCACTTTCACTATCTGATGATAGAATCGTAAGATTCTCAATTAAGCAATTACCTGCCAACTTGATTGGTGCAGAATCTATATATGGGGATGTGGTATAAACACCTTTATTACAGATAATCTTACAAGCATTTTTATTAGTTCCGATAATAGACAACATCCTATATGCACCATAATATCTCTCATCATTACCTACCCAAGTAGACATTGTGTATGTGCCTGGTTTTACTATTATGGTTAACCCCCAAGGTGTTGTCCTATCAGTAACAACATGCAAAGCATCTTCTAAAGAGGTGAAATCACCTTTACCACTTTGGTCTACAATTATAACATTTGCCTTTCTGTCTTGTAATTCTTCAAGTGATGTTTGTAATTCATTTACCCTATCCACCATACTATTTGTAATAGTTCCATAGAGAGTATATCCAAGCACTTGACTCGCAGTAGTTGCCACATCACCACCACTTACGTTACAATATTGAGAACTATATATTGGCTCACCTCCATTCTTGTAAGTAAAATCTCCCGATATTCCTATAAATTCATTCTCACCTAATTCTACATCAAGAGAGGTTTCATTAGCAGCACCTGTAACACTTTTTATCAAAACAATATCAGATGCAACATTGTTTTTAATCGTTGCCTTGTAGAATTTAATCGTACCTGCATCAGATTTCAAGAAAGTAGCTCTTGTGACCTTTTGAGGATATATTTGACCGTTTACAGATTGAAAGTGAATCGAACTGTTATTGATATAATTCAATGTGCTATATACATCTTCCCCGCATCCATATACAACATCATTATTGTTAAATATAGCTGAATATACTTCTTGTACTATCGACCAATTATATGCCCTATTTAGCACTTTTTCAAGCTCTGAAGCATATAATTTATATCCATAGTCAGATGGGTGTAACTTGTCAGCAAACAAAGCTGCAAACAGTTCAGAACTACCTTCCTCATCTGGAAAGTTGAAATCTGTACCTTGTATTATAGAGAATCTTGAATAAGTGTCATTCAAAATCACAGTCTCAGTAAGTATATTTCTATATTCCTGCAACGACATGATTCTACGACTCTTGTTATAGTAGTCCTCGTTGATAGGAGTTATCCAAATAACTTGTGTCTTATCGCTATAATTACTATTAATATAATCACAATAGTCTTTTACCGCAGCAATAAAAGCACTCTTGGTTACACCACATTGACAATCATTTACACCTCCTGCTATGAAAAGGTAATCAGGCGCAGATTCCTTTGCAGCAATGATTTGGTCTTTAATGACATCGCAAGGATTTCCATTGTTATCCACTTGTCCTGGAGTAATTGTAGCACCCAACTTTCCGAGATTTATATTTACATCCCATTTAAGTCCCACACTTTCACAGAATATCTTCGGATAATCAGCTATGTTGTGTACATTATGGGTTGCATCAACATATCCCCAAGTTATGCTGTCACCGCAGAATTTTACTGTTTTTCCCTCAAAAATAAACTGCTTACGAACAAGGCTCTTGAATTTAACATTCTTTATTTTTGAGATTTCATCTTTTGCTTCCAACAAACTCTTTGAAATGCCCTCAACATCACCTTGTAGTCTATCTAATACGTTAGATGTAAGAATGGCAACGGGGTTATTAAGTTGTGTGTTATAATTACATGCTGCGATATGCGTTACCCCAGATGGAACTATATAATCATCCTCCAATGTGGCATCGTCACCGAAAATAGATTTGTCTTCAACAAACACATCATTGTTATATGCGGCAATACACACCACATCATTTGCCTGGTTAGCCCAACATTTATAATGTAATTTATCTCCTTTATACACTCTAATCTTATCCGTACAATGCCATTCTGACCCTGATGCACCTATGACAGCACCATCCGTTTTTCTAATGAAAGTATTATTTATGAAATCAAAAGCTGTGTCACTCTGAATCCCTTTTGTCTTTTCTTCCAATGAATCCATTCTCTGACTCAGTCCATTTGATAATACTGTAATACGGTCAAGGTACTGATTTGGGTTTTCGGTATTAGCACCAAACCAGTTTATATACAACGTATGTGATGAATCATATTTACTTACATCATATATTGTATCTTCAGTTGTCGTTGCCATGCTCGCATCAACAACTTCTTCTCCTCTTTTTACGATTAAAGTGGCAAATATCGCCATCTGATTCATCCTATATGAAATTGCTGAAATATCACCCAAAGGCATAGATAGAATCTTGGACGTATCATTACTTATTATCTGACCACTTCCATTTATATATGCCTTGTCTTGATAAACTGTAAGGCTTGATAATAGAACAAGATAATTACCGTTTATTTCTTTATCAACAAGATTAAATGATTCAAAAATACCATTACTACTAACCAAATTATCACTTCCAGCAGTTGGCTCATTGTCAGTATTCTCACTTTGCCAATTAGAAACAATAGCTGACCAGTTATCAGATATAAGTCTATATTGCACATACTTATTATTATCAGAATTCAGTACAGAGCCTTGGATAAATCTAATAGTCATTCCTCCTCTACGGAATGATGCAGGAATAAGTGTATTTAAATTCGAACTGCTTAATAGGGCTTGAAGAGATTCAAAAACCACTCCATCATTATGTACTGACACATCATAGATTATTCCATTTAATAAGTCGGTAACTGCCTTCTGGCTCATAACTTTATCCTCTGCATTGCCTGATTCCTGCACTACATCAGTACCAGTGAGATAATTATTCCATTTAGTCCTATTAGTCCAATCTACAATAGAGTCCCCAATGAATACATAGCTTTTCCAACCATCTTCTGATAAAAACTTACCTTGAAAACCAAGTACTCTATCTTTTGAAGGTACTTTAGCAATAGCTTGTTCTAAAGTTAGAACCTCTGCTATATGGTCAGCATTATAATTAGTAGATATATTTACTACTCCCCTCCTATTAAGAATGTTATCAAGTCTTTCATTACTCTCATCATATACAGCTTTAACAGAAGTAACAGGATATACATCAGTATTTTGAGCACCTCCTACTAATTCATTCTCTGTTATTTTCTTTATTTTTCCCATTATTATAATTTATTTAAGGTATTAATATACCACAAGCTCTTAATTGTCCTAGTAATGTATTTAATACTTCTGCAACTTGTGGAGCTGTAGCATTATCTGGATTAGCAATATCAACAATGTTAATTCCTGCTTTAACTCCACCAATAGTTGTTTTTGTTGCAGCAGGCAAAGTATAAGAATTATCCTTTAAGGTAAACTCACTAATTTTACTTACTTCACCATCTATTGATAATTCCTTCTTTATCTGTCCTACCTCTTTATCTAGACTATTTACTTTTTCCTCAAGCTTCTGTCTATCTTCAGAAGTGTCATTTAGAGGAGTCCATCCCTTAGTTCCATATACTTTTAGCTCTCCATTATTAAGCCATAAGCTTTGAGGACTTGGGGCTTTAATATCTTCTACAATATCTCTAAATCTTCTCATTTATTTGATTTTTTGAGTTGTTTTGTTTATCTGCTTTTCTTTAAGTTTTGCATCAGACCTTGCCTTATCTTTATCAAACTCTAATCTTTCTCTATCAAGCTTAATTCTTTCGTCAAATTGTCTTATTGATTCCATCAGCTTATCCTTAGCTTCTTGTGAATATTCAGGCTCTATTATGCCATCATCTTCACTATTTTTGCTATAGGCTTGCATCTGTGCAATAAGAATCTTTGTCTCATTATCTCTTTGGTTAAGGGCATCTTCCTGCTGCATCTTAGCCTGTTCCATTTGAGCCTTCTGTTCTATCTCTTGTTGCTGTACTTGCAACTGTTGTTGCTGTGCTTGGGCTTGTCTCTCTTGGATACTTCTTTCATCCTTTTCAACAAGTCTCTGCTTTTCAGCAAGTGAAGATGAACTGAATAGCTTCATAATAGTTGAGAATGATAGAGTCTGGTTCTGCAATGCTGCCTGAGCTAAAGTATCAAGTTTTGAGTTTAATTCTTGAACACCATTGCTACTATCCACTACAAGACCATAATCAGCTTCTGCAAATTCATCACCATCTATCTCCATAACTCTCATTGAATTATCAGACAAGATATATTGGAACTTCTTGCTTCTGCCTCTTAATGCTATCTTAGCTGTTTCAAGTAAGCACTCTAATGCCCTCTTCTTGACATCCTCATGTACTACAAATAGCCACTCTGTAATGTGAGAAGACTGCATCATGCTTCTCTCTACTCCACCTACTGTCTCTCTATTACTTACTTGACCTTCTCTCTGTTTGGTAATACCAGCAACTTCTGACATTTCCATCTTGATAAACTCAAGAAGATTAATGTATTGCTGTATCTGATTACCATCAGAAGCTGTAATTACACCAGTGGAAGCATTGTTTAATGCACCTGCAAGTTTACCTGTAGCTGCACCTACATTACCCTCATTGAAGCTGTCTTCTACTGCAAGACCCATTGTCTTCGCATAGTATAACCACTTCTCTACATCCCATCCTTTAGGCTTTTTAGCAAAGTCAAGTCTAACTAATGACCCCCAGTTTCTTGCTATCAGTTTATTCAATCTATCATGCATTGCATCATACAAGTAATTGTATGGCTTCATCATGTCTACTAAACTGAATGGTCTATTGTCATTAAGGTTGTAAATGGAGCCAACAATTCCAAAGTGACATCTTGAAGGGTTACTTAGTCTATTGTACTGAACTACTCTTGGTCTCATATTGACATAAATATCAGTACCAATCTTAGTTCCTTCCCATGCTTCATTGATGTAGAATACCTGTTCCTCTTCTCCAGCATCCTTATCTATTACATAAGTCTCTGGGTAGAAGTTAAATACTTCTTCACCTGTTTGAGGGTCATAACTTCTTACCTTCTTAATCTTTCTCCTTGACTTCCAATATACTCTAAGTACCCTCAAGTTTCCTGCAACATCATAAGGAAGAAGTGAGTTATTAACTCCATCATATCCTCCTAATGGGTCCCAAAAGAATCCCTCTGTACTTATTTCATCTCCTATCATGTGGTTATTGACAAAGCCATATCTTTCATCTATGTTATCCATAGAGTCTGTAGCAGCTTGACCTACATGGTCAGGCATCTTCTCTATGTACTCCATATCTTTCTTTGTCAATACATCATAATAGGTATCAATGACTTTACCTGGACTCCAATAATCTTCAAGGATTATCATATCTGCATCCTCAATCTTATTGCTATATCCTGACTTAAAGATTCTTACTTTGAGTGGATTCAATCTCTCAATAGTAGGCTCACCTCCTACAATATCACATTGATAAATCTCTTCACCAACTGCCATTGCATCCATGAAGCCTTGGTTGAACATTAGAGGGATATTTAATTCCTTTACATAATGGTTTAATAGGGCATTTGCCCTTATTTCCCTCATGTCCTGCCACTCATAGCTGTAATAGTCATTTATCTTTTCAAGCTCCTGATTAGCCTCTTCCTCTGACTGAGAAGTATTAGATACCCACTCTTGCAGCTTCTGTAGTAATTCTTGCTTCTTGTTATTTTCTATCTCTGTAATAGCATTAGGGTTAGTAACTACTACTTTGAAGTCAAAGACTCTCTTACTTTCCTCACCTCTAAGCACATTCAACTTACTATTCATAATAGGATAGTGTTGAATCCTATCAGGTATGAAACCTGCCTTTAGCTTTTCAGGATTCAGTATCATCTCAAGGTCACTCATGTGGAGTTTACCATTGAGTAAGTCATACGCTATCTTTTTATGAATAACACTCTTCCTTACAAGACTATAGTTAAAAAATGTCTTTGAATCAGCAAAGTCCAAGTGTTTCTTTCTCCACTCCTTAGTCTTTTTATTAAAAGGTAAGTTTTGAGGAGGCAATTGACAAAATTCACTCATATTTATATTTCCATTTATATCCTCCTGCCTTTTTAGTTTTTCCTTTTAAGCAGTGCACAATTGCTGGCTTGGAAATACTAATCTCCTCAGAGGCTTCCTTAATTGAATTAAATTCTCTTATAAATTCTCCGTCTAAACTAAATTGAAGTATTACTTTTCTATGAGCCAATAGGGTGTTCTCACTTGGCTTTCTTCCATACATAGGGCTTTCTTTTCCTTTTCTTAACCTGTATGGAGCTAACCATGAAGTATCTTTAGAGTAATGTCCTAAAGCCCTTCTTGTACTTATCCTCTTTTCTATTGTCTCTTTAGACGGGTGCTTACCAAACATAGAAGATTTTTCTCCCTTATACTGCCTAAGCTTTTCTTTAGTATATTCACTGACAGTACCAGCACCCTCTCCACCACCAGAGATGTTATAGCTCATTCTCTTATTCTTGTAGAGTTTTATAAGAGCCTTCTCAAGAACTATAGCTCTATTCTTTGAAGTCTTACATAGTATAATGTGTTCAAAATTACTCCAACCATACTTTAGTATCGCCCTATTCATAATTTCACACTTTTTATATCCTTTGCCTTCTCTCCATCTATTCTCTACCCTCATAGAAGTTATTCCCACATATACTTTTCTATTTACTTTGTTTATATGTAAATACACAGTATAATCTCTCTTCCTCATACTTCAATTTAATTACTGTGCAAAGGTAAGTAAAATCCTCGACCTATGCAAGTATATAAGTAATTTATTAATCATTAGCCTTCATTTTTACTAAATTTACTGCCTAAACCTAAAGTCATAGTTTCTCTTGAAGAATGGGTCATTACCATCATAATTATTATTGGCTCTCTCTTGCTTCTCCTTACTGACATCCCCTTGGTACCTTATCATTCTATCTTCCCTTAGAAGCATCAGCATACCCATAGCAGATATTCTATCGAAGTTACCTTCAGAGTTATAATTAATAAGCTCTTTTAGCAGTGCCCTGTTCCTTACAGTAAATAACCTTGGAACCATCACTTCTTTCTCTTCTCCATCAATAGTCTGCATAATAGGAACTGGAGCCAATAGCCAGCTTCTCAATCTACTCCTTGCATAAGCATTAATGGCAGGAGAGGCATTAGTACCTTTTGACTTGTTACCATAACCATCCTTCATCATCTGCTTTTCCTTTAAGAAATCAAGAACATCTGTAAGAAGATAAAGACTATTTCTTGTCGAGAAGTGAGAGAATAAGCCTTTCTTATTATACTCATAATTCAACCTACCATTGTAGAATAGACAAAGTTTTCTACAAATCTCATAGTAATCATCAGCAAAAGATGGTCTTCCAGTGTATTCAGCAACTATCCTATCTGTCCACAGGTCTAATACAAATATAGAACCTAAAGACATAGTATTTGACTCATCATCATCATAAGGGTCAGCACCTAATATATACCTGTCATTATATGGCTTACCTGTATTCTTATCAATCTCAGGCATTTGGTATATCTCAATAGCACCCTCTATCTTATTATCCTTATGTGGAAAATCCCTAATAGGCATGGCAGAGGTAGGTTTGTACTCTACTTGACTATCTTTATTAAATACCAAATCACCTACATATACATCATCATACTCTGTAGGGTTGGCATCTAATTGACCTACTCTTTCAGTTAAGTCAGCTACAGGGAACATATTTACACTTGTCTTAACAATAGCCTCAGCAGGAGTAATAGGAACCTCAGCAATGGTCTTAATGATAGTATTAGGGTCAGTAGAATTGTACTTTACTCTGTACCTATTCATAAGAATCTCAATAAGAGCCTTAATCACATCAGATACACCATTCTCATTATAGCATCCCTTTCTATTTACATAGCCAGGAAAGAAGAATACAAAGTAAGGTTTACCTTGGTTATACTTATCAAATACATTAGGTAAGGCATACATATTATAACCTTTTGGGTTATACATAATTTCTTGAGCACCAGCAAAGTCTGACTCATTATCACCAGCTGTGTTGTGTGTAATAATATTATTTGCCAAATATGTTCTTGATGTACAAGCAGATAAGTTATATACAACCTGTTTCCCTATATCTTCTATACTTACTACTTTATATACTAAATAATCTTTGTCATAACCTTTTATCTTCTTGGGTACATAAGTATCAAAGAATGATAATATTTCTTGGTTAGATTTCTTCTTATGAGTTACAATAGGTAATAGTACTCTGCTTGCTAGTTTAAGATTGTCAGCTCCATTTATAATTAGTGTAAACCAAGGATTTTTATCTTTTCTATTAGGACTTAATCTAGGATTAGTCTTTCTTATAGAGCATATAACACCAAATTTTCTCCATAGAACTTGCACCTCTTTTAGTATTTCTATATTACATTGAGTCAGTCCTATATAGCTTTTAGTACCTTTACTATAAAAAGTTCCATCAGTATCATATAATCCAGACAATAAATCAATAGTTGCATTCCTTGTAAGTGTCTGGTAATTACTAGGTAGCCTTTTTGCCTGTTTAACTTGTCCATATATTCCAATCTCTTTAAGATAACTGCATATACCCTTCACTCTAATATCCTCATAGATATTTCCTTTTTTGGTTATATGGGTTGCAGACAAACTAGTATCATATTTACCTTTCACATATTCTAGCAATTCTCTATCTTCTGATGAATACTTAGGGGTTTCATTATTTCCATAACTTCCATCTCCAATAAGCATACCAACTAATCTACTATCAAATAAAGTACTATTTCCAAATACATTTATTTTCCTACATTCACATACTCTATCTCCAACCTTTAACTGATTTGCCATTACAAAGGATTCATTAAATACAGTCTTCCTCCTATTACCATCCTTATAAGAACATAGCCTTCTTGATGATTTAGTCTGAACAAAGATTGGATGGTCTGTAGAACACATTAATGTATTTCCATTAGATAGTGTAATCTTTACACAATCTTTCTCTGCTGGCTCTATTACCTTACCAATAGACTCCCTTGTTATACCATTATTATGTATTACATAATTGTCCTTTATAACTGGCAACTTACTATATCCTATTATTCCATCCTCCTTCTTTAAGTCTTCTATATTTATATTTCTTCCATCTAATGTCCATACTTTTGTGCCAGCACAAACACAGCCTAACATATAGATTTGACCAAAGACAATATCACCTTCCTGTACTGAAGGTAACAATACATTATACAAGTCTACAAGTCTTGGGAATGTACCAAACTCCTCAATAAGAATCTTAGCAGCTCTCTTACCTCTCAACTTAGACTCATCATCCTTAGATGATACTCCAAGTACTGTATTTTGAGTACCTCTTTCAATATCAAGGTCTACATCCTTATATCCCATTATCCAAGTCATTTCCTGCAAAGAGTTCTTTAATCTCTTTCTTGGAAACTGGGTATTGGTTGCACAGAAATTAGCCATATCTACAAACTTATTAAGAACACCATCCTTAGTAAGGTACTCCTTCTGATAAGCAGTTACTACACCCTTTACCTTTTCATGTGCTTCTTCATTTTCACCTACTACAAAGATGTGGTTAAGTATGGATGCAAGACTATATGACTTACCTTTACCTCTGGAAGCAAGCTCAGCCATGTGCTGACCTCCCTCAAAGTTATTGTACAAGCCACCATTTGATGCTTGGTCTAAGCAATGAAATCTCCAATAGATTCCTTCCCAACATTCAGGAAGTGCTTCTATTCTATCAGCTCTTTTAGACTTTCTCTTTTTACCATTCTTATCCTTATACTCTCTAATCTTAGAGAGCATCATAGGAGAATAGTTAAGGAACCAATACATATAGCCTGTAACCCATTCTCCATCACTTTCCCTCACATAACCATCCCAGATTCTTCTCCTTTCCTCTCTTACCCATTTACCATACTCACTATTAGGATTGGCATTAGGTCTAAGGTTAGTAAATGTACCATACTTCTCATAATGTATAGCAGATGGTCTGAAATAGTCCATATCCTCCAATATATGAGGATTAGCTAAGTCCACAATGATTCTGCCTCTATCATCTCTTGGTCTATCCTTGGCATATTCTCTTGTAGGACTTATCAATCTCTTGACAAACTCTACATTATTTATAATATCAAATAACTGGTCCTGAACTTCCTGAGGAAGGCTATTAACCAATTCCTCAGTCAGCTCAGTCTGATATTCATTCATTTCTATCCTCTGAAACTCCATTATATTCTCCCTTTATAACTGCTTCATAAAAATCAGAACCAATCCAATTGAATATCATATTACTTAGCATGATATTCATCTCCCTATTCATGTTCTCTTCCTGACCATCAAGAACCTTTGCAGTATGCTCCAGCACCATAACTTCATAGGATTTACCTTTCTTAGCAAACCATAAAGTGTACTTATATATCTTGTAAGCTTTGAATGAAGAATGTGGCTTTATCTCTTTCTGTAATACAAGGTGTCCTGTAGTCTTTATGCCTCTATCTTTCCTCTTTGTCTCAATATGTAAATTAAAACCTTCTATAATGTCTTCTGCTTTCATAATTATAATGTTAGGTCATCTTCAAAAATTGTTTTCTCTCCAGAACCTCTCATCTTACCTGCATTTCTAATTTCTGAAGCAAGAGCCTTCTCAGCTTCATCTAAATCCTTTACAAGAGAAGGAATTTGCTTGATTGTAGCTGTAATAGTATTAAGTGTGTATACTGGCTTACCTTTATCATCAACCTGTGTAAGGTCAATATCCCTTAATAGCTTTCTTAACTTATCTACTGCATATCTTGTGTCCTCAAGAAGCAGCGCAGAAGTTGGCTTAAAACTGTTATAGAATACCATAGCTTCTTGTACTATCTTGTCAGGTTCCCATTTAGGAGGGAGACCTTCTCCTTCTTTAATAGCTTCTTTTCTCTCATCTTCATTAGTAAGATATTGATAATCACTTCTTGGGTCATTCATAAAATAAATAAATCCAAGCTCCATAATAGCCTTATCCTTATTAACAGTCTTATCTCTTTGCCATATTTGTCTAAATGGTTTAAGAGCAAAAGCCTCTTCAGATATTACTATCTTATACCCTTCATATTTAAATAGTTTCAGCACTTTACTTTGATTTTAGTATTAATAAAAAAAAAAGCCTCAAGCCTTAATCAAGGCTCAAGGCTAAATATTTAATTTAGTATCAATTTCTTTTCCTCAGGCAAGATAAGATTAGGGGTCTTATCCTCAATCTCTTCATATTCCTGAATGACATAATCTACATCTTGGTCATACAAGAGAATACAAATAGCACCATTAACATCAATAAAATTAAAATTGTATGAAACTACAGGATTATCTGATATAATACCATCTTTCAATGAACCTTCCTGATGCTTCTTTACTGCATATCTGGCAGGATTAATAAGTACAAAGTCCCCTTCCTTAATGCCTCTTACAGTATCTCCTATAGAAATTACTTTCTGATACTCCTTTAAGGTACCAGCAGTTACTACTACTACTCCTCCCTGTTTAACATCATTCTCATACTTATCTGCTGTAACAAGTATTCTGTTAAACATCGGCTTTATTTTCTTAATTTTCAACATTTCTTCTCCCTTATCTGTTTTATAAACTTGAGTCTCTTTTTCATACCTAACATCCTATCATAAGTGCAAGTCAATTTACCCAGTGATGGAATGTTGAAATTTGTTCTTAACTTAGCAAAATCCTCTTCATTAAGATTATCCTTTAATGGCAAGGACTGTATGGATTGGTTAATGAATAACCAAAATGCCTTATATGTTTTATCTACCACTTCTTTAGGTAAATTCAACTCTTCAGAAACCTTACCAATTATATCAGGATAATTCATTTCAATTCAAAAAGTAACAATAGTTGGAAAGTGCCAGTCTCATCAATGTTAGGAATAAACCTTGGATTAATCTTGCCATCAATGATAACCTTATTCTTCCTTAGCTTGCCCATAATTACTTGAAAGTGTGGGAGAGTGATATTGCACTCTTCCCTTACTTTCTTCTTTGTATCTTCACTCATTGTAACCTTATCAAGTATCTCATTGTCCTTGATAACTTTACTGAGCTCATATCTCTGCTTAACAAAGGATGTAATTACATCAATCTCTCTATCAGTTAGCTTATGAAGAGGCTCTAAAAATTCAAACCAATATCTAAAGAATTTACCATTTAATGAAGTGGGGATTCTAACTATATTGTTAACCTTCTTCATCTTGTAATTTACTCTTCAGTTTTAATATCTGGTGTTTCCTCTTCCTTGTTATCTTCCTCAGTCTCTTCAGGAACTGTCATAATTTCCTCAATCTCAGCAATACACTTTTCAAGGAAGTCCTGCTTGAACATATGTCCATTCTCTACTACCTTAAACAAGTAGTCAAGTCTCTTGAACATATTACCCATATTAGCAGCCTGTAACTTCATATACAACTGCTTAGCCTGCTCACTAAGCTGATGAGCTATGTTCTCTAACTGCTCATAAGACATCTTCTCAGGTCTCTCTGTTTCCTTTGTTGTTGGCTGCATCTCTACAACCTTTCCCTTTTGCTCTTCCATTTTACTTTATAATTAAATTGTTAATACTCTTCAAGGTATCTGTGTCCATATCTATTCTTGTAGAGGGTCTCCCATTCCTCTATTGAACATTCTCCTATATCAGTGGAGCCACACTCATCACAGTAAGAATCCTCCATTCCTGGAATGTTCCTAATATTCAATGATAGACAATGCTTGCAGTATAATACTGGCACTTCATTGTAATCATTAGGCTGATTTTCTGTGTTTAAGTTGCTCATAAATCATCTTCTTTCTGTCATTCAGACTATTCTTACCATGCTTAGCATTGTTAAAAGGTCTCTTAGGATAAATAAATCCATCAAGAGATATATGACTTCTTCTGATTGCTCTCCCTACAGACTTAAACCTGCTTACTGCTTCATAGGTTCTCAGGTGAAGAATACCTCTTTCATAGAAATCTCCTACAATATCTACTCTATTCTTCTTTATGTAATCCTTGAACTCCTCTTCACTCATCAAGGGTCTTTCTATTGTCTTCTGCTCTTCCATTTCCATAATGTTTTTATTTAAAGTAAATTAATACAAACTGACCATTTTCTTTAAGTAGAGAAACTATATCCCCTCTCTTAATTCCTTCCTCATTGGCTGACCTTACAATACCTCTAATTGTAGTATCAGTTAATGCAGTCATAACTTGATGAACCTCTGAACCATTGGTCTTTTTGGTTCTTGTCATCTTTGCCTTTTCTATCTCTTCCATATTACATAAATTAGTTGCGGGGGAGAGACTCGAACTCTCAACCTCAAGGTTATGAGCCTTGTTAGCTACCATTGCTATCACCCCACGATGTATATTTGAGCAGATAGTGGGAATCGAACCCACACATTAACATTGGAAGTGTTACATACTAACCTTTATACTATACCTGCATTTGAGTAGATAATCAGACTTGAACTCATAAGCTCTACTGAGCGAGGGATTTTAAGTCCCTTGTGTTTACCTATTTCACCAAGGAGGCATCCATTATATTAATAAGGTCTTACATCACATAAGTGGAATAAGTAGTCATACTTATTGATATTCTGAATAAAGGTCTCACATTCAGATGTTATACCTTTATATATGGTCTCTTGAGGAATCTTATCATAGAATGCAATAGTAGCAGACTTAACTTCACTTATAAAGTCAAAAGCATTCAGTACATCACTTGAAGTTCCTTTGATTACATTAGGTTGCATCTTGCCAAGTATTCCCATGTATCCTTCTGCAAGCCCATCCTGATAATCTGACAATATATCAAGAAACTCATCAAGATATACATGGATATTCTTCTTAGGTGCTGCCCAATGCAGATTCTTACACTTAGTCTTCCAACCTTCAAGCTGATTTAAGAAGTTGATAAAGAACTGAGAACCAGATACTTCTGTACTTCTGCTTGATTCCATTGGAGTAAATAGGCTATCTTCTTCAAACATATTCTCTTATTTTGATGGTGCAAAGTTAAACAAAATATTTCAATTAACCAAATATTTTAACAATTATTTTCAAATTATTTTTAGTACCCTCTAAGAGACTCGAACTCTTACACTACTATTACTTCATGTCTGCTTCTAAGGCAGATGTGTCTACCAAATTCCACCAAGAGGGCATTAGTACTCCTGAAGAGAGTCGAACTCTTAATCTTTATTTCAAGCCCTGACTTTTGAGGTCAGTGTGTATTCCAATTCCACCACAGGAGTATATAGTGGGTACTCAAAGAATTGAACTTTGTTCTAAGGATTTTCAGTCCTCCGCAATGTAACCATACCTGCCCAGTACCCATAATGACTTATTTGTGTCTCTACCCACATCACTTTCCATAAGTCAAGGACAAAGATTTCTATTGAAGTGGGGCAGAAAGGAATTGAACCTTAAATAGCCTGAGGCAGTGGATTTACAGTCCACACTAATTCACCACATTAAAGCTACCCCATATAATATTTATTACTCACTCCAACATCAAAGGAACTATATTCCAACTGGAATAGTTCCTGTAGGTGTCCAAGCATAAGCCTTAGCAGCTTGTCTAAAGTATGCTTTAACACCTCTCTTAATTAATGAAATAGCCTTTTTCATAACAATAAAAATTTAGAGTTAATAATATGTTATGTTCCCCCATAAGGAGTCGAACCTTACTCTCAGGATTAAAAGTCCAGAGCATCCACCACCAATGCTTTGGGGGAATATTTGCCAAGGTTGAGGTTGTGCTCCCACAAGGACTTGAACCTTGAGTCCACAGTTTAAGAGACTGTTGCTTTAACCAATTCAGCTATAGGAGCATTATTTCTTTTCATACTTTTCAGACCATGCTTTAGTAATACCTGCTGATGCAAATACTCCAGCAACAGCACCTATATAAGCAGCAAGACCATTAAGGTCTGTCTGTATAGTATGGTTATAACACACTTCTATTATAAGAAGTACAGCAGGAACTAATAGTAGGATTAAACCTATTAAGGTAACTGCCACTAAGAAGAAGTTCTTTGAAGAAACTCCTGTATTATTCTTTATAAGTTTATCTATATAACACATAGACTTGGAGGTGGGATTTGAACCCACGAATCATCAGATTTGCAGTCTGTGCCCTTAGACCACTCAGGTACTCCAAGATAGTACTGGCAGAGGGGCTTGAACCCACATGCAACCTATTACCCTTTCTACTGTGTATAAGACAGAGGGGATATGCCAGTATATTGGGGTGTTAGATGGGATTTGAACCCATGCCATAAGGAGCCACAATCCTCTGCTCTACCTGACTGAGCTACTAACACAGTGCTGATGGAAAGACTCGAACTTTCAACTACTGCCTTATGAGAGCAGCCTTCTACCATTGAAGTACATCAACATATATTCCTTAAAGACAAGGAATTAGAGTGGGCAAGTAAGGACTTGAACCTTCATTACTACCTTATCAGAGTAGCTTCCTGACCAATTAGAAGACATGCCCATTTTGCAGATTCAATAGGAATCGAACCTATAACTTTAGTTTTGGAGACTAATGTTTTACCATTAAACTATGAACCAATATTAGCTGTAGGTAGTGGATTTGCACCACTGGTCTCCCCAATCTCAATGGGGCAAGATTACTACTTCTCCAACCTACAAAACATCAAGTCATTGATTACTTCTCCTTATTGCACTCATAGAACTTTCAGAAATGATGGCATCAAGTATTGCAAGCTACTTGACTAAACTCCTTGCAAAAGTTTTTGCGGGACCTGTAAGACTCGAACTTACATCTAAGGGTTAACAGCCCCTTGTTCTAACCTTTGAACTAAAGACCCATTTATGTTGCTCCTATTAGAATCGAACTAATGACCTTTTCCTTGTAAGGGAACTGTTCTAAACCACTGAACTAAGGAGCATTGATAGGGCAGTTTCTTTAACCTCTAACTGCCCAAAAGAGGGTTCAAGCAAAAGCTCAACATTATGAAAACATGAAAACATAGTGTGGACCTTGTGAGATTTGAACTCCTCTAAAACATTGCAAATGTCTTGTGCTAACCTGATTACACTACAAAGCCCATTTAAGTATGGGTACTTGGACTCGAACCAAGGACAACTGGCTCCCAAAGCCAGCATTCTACCTACTGAATTACACCCATATATTGCGGAGAGCATTGTACTCGAAACAAATACCTTATTAGGGTACTCACTATTTAGCAGATAGGACTATCACCTTGATAGTTTACTCTCCATACTTTCATTCACCAATATGTCAAAGAACACCTATTATTGCGGAGAGATGAGGTCCCGACCCCCAAGCATTTTACTGCTCCCATTGTTTTCAAGACAAGTCCCAGTCCCACTGAGTTACCTCTCCATTGCCTACCTACCTCTGTAGGATAGGACTTCAGTAGATTAAAAGTGGATTAGCAGGATGTGGGAGAATTGAACTCCAATCTCCTGATTGACAGTCAGGCACATTAACCACTATGCTACACACCCTAAGTTGTAGAGCTATTGGGAATTGAACCCAAATTTCTGCCTTGAGAGGGCAGTTACCTAACCATTAGTAGATAGCTCTATATTGTATTGGGTATGGGACTCGAACCCATAATCTCCACATTGAAAGTGTGGTGACTTAACCACTTCGTCTAACCCAACATTTAGTACTCCCTGAGGGACTCGAACCCCCAACCAAAGGCTTAGAAGACCCATGTTCTTCCATTGAACTAAGGGAGCATTTTCTCTTTTACTATTGTTACCCCAATAAGACTCGAACTTATGTTACAGGAGCCAAAATCCCGTGTAATAACCAACTATACTATGGGGCAATAAAAAAGAATGTTACTCTAAACAACTGGTTAAAGTAACATTCCTAATAATGGAAATTTCCTAAAACCAATCTCTCTTTCTCAATTGCTCTGCAAAGGTAAGCAAAATATTTGAAACCACCAAACTTTTTCCCAATTATTTTTAATTCAAGCATCATTTTCTTGTCATGAAGGAGTAAAGTTAGGCTTTGGCTTTAGGTCTAATCTATATTCTTTAAGTAATTCCTACTAACTTGTTAGCCCAAGATTCAGTATAAAAACTGTAGTAGTTCCATTTAATTCCTATCTTACTACATAGATAATGCACTATGTTATGTAGTAATGATGGGATTCCTATCACTATCAAATATAGTGGACCTAATATATCAGATTGCTTACTATGACCACATTCATGTTGAATAGACTTTTGTGATGACATAGGATTCACAAAGAGGTAATCTCCTAATGACATAGCTGAAGGTAGAGCAATATTCACTATAATAGTATTGCCACCTACATTACCTTCTCTATATGCAGCTTGGCACAATATACCCTCTATACATAGAGCAAGCATATTCTGTGGAAACTGCCATAACCATTTAATAGAATCCTTAATGTAATTACTTATCTTCTTCATTCTTGTATATAGTAATATCCCTGAAGCTTTGTTATGGCTTCATAAGAGTTATTTCTAATCTCCTTTTAACTACTAACTTCATTAGACCAGTTCTTGATTATACCCCTATAGCATGATTCCCTGTGCCTTTTCTCAGGTGGATATGCTCATGCAATCTAACTTATATAGTAGCAATTTTAGTAGTATTGGGGACAACCTCCTCTCTATGTAAGTGTGAGAGTACTAACCCAACTTCTAACCCATTACTTTTTAACCTCATGGGTGAGAGGTTAATCCACCATTAACCTCTACTGGGATGCAAAGGTAAGCAAAAGTTTTGATATATGCAAATATATAAATGAAAAATTTATAGGAAAAATAATTTTCTATTTTTTTTTTACTGCCTTTTCCACACTTTTCCAATTAGTATAGGGTAGATTTTGACCCCCCCCCATCTACCTCTCTAATTTTTTTTTTGAATTTTTTTTTTTGATATTTACAGGAGTGGTACTTACACCAACCACACCCTCCCCATCACTTAGCCCAAGGGGGTCCTACCCCCGTAAGCCAAAATTAACATTATTAATCATTTAAACATTTAAGCATTATGGCAAATTTAGTTTTCAACGAGACTTTGACAGTTGAGCAGTTTAAGTCTGCTCAGGGTGTATCACGTATTGATGTCAAGAAAAATCCAAAAACTGGAAAGTTATTCTTCACATTTGGTGCCAAGACTGGCGCTGTAGCAGTGAAGGGCATTCCTCAGCATCCTATGCTGAGCAATGTCACTGGCTCTGATGGTAGCTCATTCTGGCTTCTGCATGAGGAAGGTCAGGGAGGTGCACCTGTATTGGCAACATTCTAGCAGGGAGGCAGCAGGCAGAAATGCCTGCTTGCCTTTTTATTTCCTCTAAACATTAATAATGTTTAATCCTTTGAACATTAATAGTTTTATGTGTAAAAGTTATATGAGTAGGTATTAGTATGCTCTTAGTATAACTCTAAGATATGTTACACATTATATTATATGTAATAGGATTTAATTCTGTTAGTGATTAGAGTGAGATGAAGAATGCTCTATTTACATCTCTTCCTGACAAGAGGATTAGAGAGGTAAGTAGAGTGTTTAGGAGTTCAGTGCATTGAGTAAGTAGGATAGGATAATAGAGTGTGGAATACACTTTATATCCTATCTTTCTTGTTTTGTGTTGAATGTAACTTGTTGATTTATTGAGAGTTAATAGTATGGACTGACATATTGTCAGATGTGT
>ERZ780148.57-NODE-57-length-96002-cov-11.804111_pt1 | contig 96002 bp, 75 predicted proteins | sample MGYA00510984_ERZ780148 | MGnify/ENA primary metagenome ERZ780148 (study PRJEB29588, sample SAMEA2160902) | human gut metagenome | biome: human gut; feature: human-associated habitat; material: faeces | place: Denmark | collected 2008/2010 ...
AATGAAGTCAGCCTTATTTTTTATGCTTTAGATAAATTTTTATCGGACAGCAATAATAAAAAATTGCTGATGTTTTTATGAAAACATCAGCAATTTTTTTCTTAAACAAGTTTTCTTCTGTTTTTCCCTTTTGCACCCTTCACATGCATGAGTTATTATACGATAAAAGGAAAATTCAATCACCCCATTTTTCAGTCTAGAATTGGAAATAAATAAACGGCTGTATGTCGCTGCTCTTTACCTGTATGACTAGAAATATCAGGGCAATCAGAATCAATGCCTGTCCTACCAACGGCATGCGTGTCATGCCACGGCTACATGCATTCTGCCAGCTATCCGGACACCAATGAAGCATATAGCCTATTCCCATCAGCACGAATACTTTCCAGTATCCTTCTACGAGTTGTACGAACAGTTCAGGATGGAAAGAGGTGAATATCTGACGAATCATCGATACCGAACCCTCAAATTCGGTGTTACGGAAGAATATCCAGCAGAAACATACGAAATGGAAGGTAATGATGACAGCAAAAACACGTCGCCAGCCGGTACTGCGGTAGTTCTTAGGGCGATGGAACAGACTGCGGATAAATTTATGCACGGCCAGAGCTACACCGTGAAGTGCTCCCCAGATAATGAAATTCCATGAGGCTCCATGCCACAGACCTCCCAAAAGCATGGTCAGAATAAGATTGATATAGGTACGTATCTTGCCTTTCCGGTTTCCTCCCAACGAAATATACAGGTAGTCACGCAGCCAGCTGGACAGAGATATATGCCAGCGATGCCAGAAATCGGTTACACTGTCCGACTTGTAGGGTGAATCGAAGTTTATCGGGAAACGGAAGCCCAACAGCAAAGCAATACCGATTGCCATATCACTGTATCCGGAAAAGTCGCAGTATATCTGTAAGGCATAGCCATAAACACCAAATAGGTTCTCCAAACCGGAATACAGACTGGGATTATCGAAAATACGCTCTACAAAGTTTATACTTATATAATCGGATATAACGGCTTTCTTAAATAATCCGCTCACAATAAAGAATACTCCTTGTCCGAACATTTCTTTCGAAACAAACAGGGGCTGACGGATTTGCGGAATAAAGTCGCGGGCACGTACGATGGGACCTGCTACAAGCTGTGGAAAGAATGAAACATAAAACACATAGTCCAACAGACTGTCGAGTGGCTTCAAATCACGGCGGTATACATCGATAGTGTAGCTGAGCGACTGGAACGTAAAGAAAGATATTCCTACTGGAAGGAAGATATCGAAAGCTTCATAATGGCCGTTCCACAACGGACAGAGTATTTCATAGAAAAAGTTAGTATACTTGAAATAGCACAACAGCCCTAAATTGATACATAAGCTCACTACAACCAGCATTTTACGTTTCCAAAGAGTTTCGGTACGTGCCATTCTAGCGGCCAAGAGATAGTCGCTTACAGAAACGATTCCCAATAAAAAGAAATAGACACCGCTACTCTTATAATAAAAATAATAAGAGAAAGCTGATACAAAAAGCAGACGTGCCGTAGTACGTTTCTGCAAAAGTGCGTATATCAGGCTGAATCCGAGGAAAAGAAACAGAAACAGTCCGCTGCTGAATATCATCGGCTGCCGGGGATCGTAAGTCAGTATGTCTGCCAGTTTAGTCCAATCTAGTTGCCACATAATTATTGTATGCTTTTATAAATGCTTCATGTAATAATAATCCTTGTAAAGTATATCCTTCGCGGGTAAAATGTATTTTATCTCGCTGATACATTTTTGCTGCATTCCAGTTAAGGCAGGCACGTTGTCGGCCTCCTACGATGTCGTACATATCCCAGATAGCAATGCCATGCTCACGGGCAAATTCCAACTCGTTTTCTACAACCAGCGGTGTACGTGGATTGATAACTCTGCCTCTTCTCCCGTTTCTGACATATGCTCCCGGAGGAGTTGTCATGAGAAAATGAACATCAGGACACGCTGTCTTCAACATATTTATCAGATGGCTCATAGCTTGTGTATGCTCCGATGCATTATAACGACGTGCGTGTGCCTCATTGGTTCCGAATGACAGTATGACCAGATCGGGGTGTAAATCTACAATTTCACGAATGCGTTCCGGAGTAGAATAAGTCTGGCAGGTTGCTCCGTTTACACCAAGAATATGGTATACTATGCCGTTCGAACCTGTTTCCTTTGCTATTCCAGAGGTCTGGTACGATACAGGAATATGCTCTACTGCCTTTGCTCCAAAATCATCTTCCAGACAGCAACGCATTACATAGGGAAAAACATGACCTCTGACGTGTGAATCGCCTATATGTACAATACGTAACGGACGGTCTAATTCTCCGAGCTTTTCCCAAAAAGGATATAAAGAGCCCGCAGGATCTGTCAGTTCGTTTTCTGTAACATTCTTGAAAACATCGGGCATCGGGCTGTCTACTGCAACAAACTGCATGAGTTGTTTCATCTCACGGCTTGGATAGACAGGAGATGAATGTGTATCCGGCTTTGGACATACAGGTATAGCATCCTGTGCATACCCCGGTCTCACAACTAATAGTCCCAGAGCACTAAGCAGATAAAAAATCAGAACATTCAGCTGTTTCATAGTGCATTAATTTTCATATGCCTTACGCTTTTCGTATTGTTCCTTGTCGTACATCAGCGTTTCGAACAATATTTTTGCCAGATGTTTTCCTCCTCGGAAATTAATATGCGTATAGTCATAATTTGCCATTGCCGGTTTGCTGTTTACCATTTCTACCATACTTCCTTCCCCTCCCATCGCTTCGAACATATTCCAAAAAGCAACATGAGTATTTGCAGCCAAAGCCTGCTGGTAGCGGATGAGATTTTTTACTCCAGGCATAGTTCGCAACTCTCCGGTTTCTGTTTTATTTTCTCTGTCACCGATTCCGATTATCAGAATAGCTGCTTCAGGAAAAGCTTCTTTCAGATGTCTGACAACTTTCTCCATTTCGTGTGTGTAATAAGAATAGTTGGATACATTTTCGGAAGCGACATTCAATCCATATTGCAAAACAATCAGATCGTAGGTACGCAAGCGGTTGTATGCTTTCAAGATAGACAGAGGAATGCTGGCCAGTTGCTGTCCGCTACTGCCTCGGGTACTGAAATTATCGAGTATAACTCCTTCTTTCGAATCCATTGTAGCAGCAAAGCACCGGGTATTTTTTCCAGCCTGCAATACGTTCCAAGATACATTTCCTATTCTACCTTCTACCTGGGCAACCTGCATTCCCGTACTGTCGCCGGGGAAAATATATTCTGTATCCTCACCTCCATTGACTTGCACGGACAGTTTTACAGAATCAGACGAAAAGAAATAGAAAGAAGATATATCGCATGTATCCAAACAAGAAGTATAATTTTTACCACCTTTCAAACTGACAGATGCTCCCTGACGAGGGATAAAATAATGATTGGATATATCTTGCATGGAACGATGAAAGGCTACGGAATCGGTTATAGCATGACTCTCCCACCCGCTGAAAGTGTGTTTTACAGTGGGACGGAATCCAGCAATACGGGAAGTTACAGGCACATAGCCTACACCTCTTCCTCCAAACTTCTGCTGGAACAGAGTACGTAAATCGGCTGTCAATATATCACCTTCTATAAAGGAATCGCCAAAATAAGCGATACGAACGGGACGATTGAGTGAAGCACGATTCTCCAAAGCTTCATAGAAAGCTCCCATTCCCAACTCTAAAGAATCTGCATAGTCTTCTATACAGGTCATACCAGCCTTACAAGTATCAACAAATATAGGCTTTGCCACAACAGGCAAAGGTATGGAATCGGTATCAGAAACTTCTTCGATTACAGGATCAGGACGTAAGTCGGATAATAAATCGACCTTACGCAAAGGACTCCCGTTAAAATTTACAGGAGGCAAATAATAGAGTGCCAATAGTCCGCAGACTACCAGTAATGTAAAGGCAAAAGTTATTGTTATTTTATTCTTCATCGATGATTCTTTGCAAACAGCTGCAAAGATAGAGGTTTTTTGAAGAATATAGGGGGTATTATCAAGGCTTTTCTTTTACTGACTGTAAAAAAGCATCTACCATCTGCATACCTTTCGGGGTAGTAATTCCTCTCATATGCAGGAAAGTAACTTCACTATAGATTTCTGAAATAGGGTAATTTTCTGTTATATCTGAATATATCAGCATTTCCATCTGCATCGACATTGCCTGATTAATAATGGCAAAATTTATATCATTACGGAATATGCCTTCTTCTACTCCCTTTTGGAAATGTACCAATGCCGCTGCATCGTTCAATTTCTGATGTTCGCGTATATATGTCAACACATTAGGATACTTACGTAAATCGCGGAAGAAAAGCGGATTTATCTGTCCCAACTCATTCAACTTACGCTTATAAAAAGCAAAGATTACTTCCAGAGCATTCTCAGCTCTGGAAGCAACTTCGCTAATGTATGTACTCATCTCTTGCTGGTGCATGGCAAACACTTCCAGCAAAAGCTGTTCTTTATCGCAGAATAGCTCGTAAAGAGTCCGTTTGGATATAGAAAGTGCGCACGCAAGACTGTCCATATGAACATTCTTGATGCCAGATTTGGCAAAAGCACTAGAAGCTTCTAGTATTACTCGTTTCCTCAGCTCTGCTCTGTCACACTTATTTCTCTTTACGCCTGCCATAAAATACAATTAATGAATAATGCCTAACTTCGATGTTTTTACAAACTCTATAATCCGTTCGATTTCCGGACTATTAGGAACTTGTTCCTGAATACGAAGCAATGCATCGTGCTGAGAAGTATTTGCCTTATACAGAATACGATATGCCTGAGCAATATGTTTAATCAGAGTTTCAGAGAAACCAGCAAGCTCGAGCACTTTCGTATTTATGCTGTAAAAAGCAATAGGTTCGTGAGCTGCCACGATATAAGGAGGAATATCTTTGATAAAACGGCATCCTCCCTGTACCAGAGAGTAACTTCCCAAACGTGTGTTACCCTGCATCAGCACATTGGATGTAAGAATCGCACAGTCCTGGATAATACAATTACCAGATACCTGCGAGCCATTTCCGATAATACAATGATTTCCAACTTCAACATCATGTGACAGACGTGCACCTGTCATAATGAAGTTTCCATCGCCAACGCTTGTAGCATGTCCGGCATGTGTACCACGAATAATCACAGCATTTTCACGGATTACATTATTATTGCCAATATAGGCTAATGTATCTTCACCTGTATAAGCAAAATCCTGTGGAACTGCAGCAACAACAGCTCCCTGATACACTTTATTGCCATTTCCCATGCGAGTACCACTCATCAAGCTGGCATAAGGCATAATCACATTATCGTCGCCTATCTCGACATTTTTGTCGATATAAGCAAACGGATGTACCGTAACGTTTTTCCCAATCTTGGCAGACGGGTCAACGTAAGCTAAAGGACTAATCATAGTTTCTTTCATATTTAAGGTTAATTATTCTCTTCCTCCTCCCAAAGCACTATACAAGTTTATAACAGCTTGCATACGCTGGAAATTATCAGAAACCTCGCTCAGCTGTGCACTCAGCAAATTCTGCTGTGCTGTCAGAATTTCCAGATAAGTGGCTTCTCCACTCTGGAACAAAGCTTTGGTATAAGTAACAGCTTTATCCAACTGTTCTACCTGTCCACGGTCTTCTATAAGTTTCTTGTTCTGTGTATCATATAAGAACAATGCATCACTAACTTCCTTACCAGCTTCCAATATCGTCTGCTGATAGTTCATCTTGGCAATTTTTTCTTCTGCCTTAGAAACTTTCAAATTGGCTACCAGTTTGCCGTTATTGAATATAGGTTGAGCCAATGAAGCCAGTGCCTGCAACATAAATTCACCTGGATTAACTACAGATATACCTGAACCGTTTGTCCATCCGGCTGTTCCTGTTATGTTTAAACCTGGATAGAATGCTGCACGGGCAGAGTTCGTGGTATAATAAGCTGCTGCCAATGTCATTTCTGCCATCTTTACATCAGGACGATTTTCCAGCAACTGCAATGGTACACCGGCTGTCAATTCTTCAGGCATTACCTGTTCGCCCAGAGTATTACGGTCGATAGTTTGCGGAGCTTTAGCCAGTAATACAGCCAGAGAGTTTTCTGTTTCGCGTACCTGACGTTTCAAATCCATCAGCGAAGCTTCTACCTGATGACTAGCAGCACGCATTTGTGCAACTCCCGCTTCGGTTGTCATACCAGCGACTTTCATAGCTTCCATTACACGTACATTTTCTTTGTAGATGGCAGCAGTTTCTGCTGTAATTTCCACCTGACGGTCGAGCATCAGCAACGAATAATAGATATTGGCTATGCCACAGATAATCTGTGAACGTACTGCCTGTTCCGCATACTTGCTTTGTTCATAAGCAACTTTCTGTCCACGTTTTGTATTGAGAATCTTGCCAAACAAATCGATTTCCCAACTTGCAACAGCTGGAAGTTGATAAGCTTTTACATAACTTCCTCCTCCCATACTAGTTATTGTTCCTTGAGGAGCCAAGTTTATAGAAGGCAGATACGAGAGTTTTGCAGCAGTCAGCATCACTTTTGCTTCCTGTACACGAAGAGCTGCAGCCTGCATATCTACATTGTTTGCCAATCCTTCTTCAATTAAAGCCTGCAATTTTGCATCGCGAAAGACTTCTTTCCATGGCAAGTTTCCCATATTTGAAGTATCGGCAACCAACGTATCGGTAGCCGACGCCGGGTCACGATAGATGCCTGAGGCATCTATCGATTCCGGACGATCATATGATTTATAAATGTGACAGCTACTCATAACGGCAGCCAGACACATCGCACCTAATATTTGTTTTTTCATTGTCGTCTTTATCATTTATGAGTTTTTGTAGTAGGAGAATATTGTTCGATTTCCGATTCCACTTCACTTTCATCAAGTCCTTCCCATTCGATTGGCTTGAATTTCTCTTGCAACCACTGGAACACCACAAACAATACCGGAACGATGAAAATCTGAAGAATCATACCGATTAACATACCACCGATAGTAGAAGCTCCCAATGTACGGTTACCATGAGCACCTACTCCCATTGCCAGCATCAATGGAATCAAACCGACAATCATGGCAAGTGAGGTCATCAAGATAGGTCGCAGACGGGCAGCAGCTCCTAAGACAGCAGCCCAGGAAATACTCATTCCCTGCTTACGACGGTCGAGGGCAAACTCTACAATCAAAATCGCATTCTTTGCCAACAGACCCATCAACATAATCAAGGCAATCTGCATGTAAATGTCATTCGACATGGATCCTAAAATCATCTTCAGTGCCGGAATGCTTCCTAAAGCAGCAAATCCGTTGACGAAAATGAAGCTACCCATCAAACCGAAAGGTACTGACAGCAATACTGACAATGGAAGGATGTAGCTTTCGTACTGTGCACTCAGCAACAGGTAAACGAATACAAAACACAATACAAAGATGATACCGGTAGAACTACCGCTGGTTTGTGCCTCTTCACGTGCCATACCACCTAATTCATAACCAAATCCTGTAGGTAAGTTTTCCTTAGCAACTTCAGCAATAGCCTGCAATGCCTGACCAGAAGTATATCCTGAACCTGGTGCTACCATGACTTTGATAGAAGTATACAAGTTGAATCGGCTGATGACATCCGGACCATATACTTTCTTCATGGAAACAAACTGAGTAATCGGTGCCATCTCACCATTGCTGCCTCTTACCTTGATGCTGTTCAGCGATTCAAGATTTTTGGTTGCTTCGGGCTCTGCCTGAACCATTACACGGTACATCTTACCAAAACGGTTGAAGTTGGAAGCATACAATCCTCCGTAATAACCCTGCATGGTAGAAAGGATATCGCTTGGGCTGATACCTGCTTTCTTACAAGCTGCAGCATCAATATCCAACTGGTATTGCGGGAAACTAGGATTGAAGGTAGTCTGTGCACGGCTGATTTCCGGACGCTGTTCCAATGCTGCAATGTAATTGTTTACCACTTCGAAGAAATGATTCAGATCACCACCTGTCTTATCCTGCATGTTCAACTCGATATCGCTCGAGATAGAATAACCCGGAATCATCGGAGGAGCAAAGAACAATACCTGCGCATCTTTAATGACTTTCTGTGCACGCATAAACAATGTAGCTACAACTACATCCGAATTCTGCATCATAGAACGTTCTTCCCAGTCTTTCAGCTTGATGATGACAGAACCGTACGAAGGACCCTGACCGCCGATAAATCCGAAACCTGAAATTACGGTACGTGATTCAACTGCCGGATCGGCTGCAACCAAGCTGTCTACTTTTGCCAAAACTTCCATTGCACGTTCCTGAGATGCTCCAGGAGGTAAAGTTACAGCACCCATGATTGTACCAGTATCTTCATTAGGCACCATACCTGTCGGAGTGGTATTCATAAAGAATATCAGCAAGACAATAGATGCACCTACCAGACCGAACGACAACCATTTTTTATGGATAAAAAATACAACACGTTTCTTATAGCTCTTCAATACTGAATCGTATGCCGTATTAAATGATACATGGAAACGATCTATCAACGACATTTTTTTCTTTTCACCATGTTCGCCTGTATGAGGTTTCAGGAATAACGCACACAAGGCCGGAGAAAGGGTCAACGCATTCAAAGCTGAGAAACCGATAGCAATAGCCATAGTCAAACCAAACTGGCGATAGAATGTACCAGCTGTTCCTCCCATGAAACTTACCGGAACGAACACCGACATCATGACCAGTGTAATAGAAACGATAGCTCCACCCAGCTCGCTCATGGCATCGATAGAAGCTTCACGAGCCGACTTGTATCCCTGGTCTAACTTAGCATGAACACCTTCTACCACCACAATGGCATCATCGACTACAATCGCAATAGCAAGCACCATTGCCGACAAAGTCAGCAAGTTCACACTAAATCCAATCAGTTTCAAAACGAAGAAGGTAGCAATCAATGCAACCGGAATGGCAATAGCCGGAATCAATGTAGAACGGAAGTCCTGCAAGAATACATATACAACAATAAATACCAAAATAAAGGCTTCTATCAATGTTTTGATTACCTCATGGATAGATGCGAACAAGAAGTCGTTGGCATTTTGCGCGATATTGATTTTCAATCCGGCAGGCAATGATTCTTGTGCCTTGGCCAAAGTAGCTTCCAGATCTGAAATAGTCTGGGTAGCATTTGTTCCAGCCATCTGATATACAATACAAGTTACAGACTTATGCCCATTTACCATATTGTTAAACGTATAGGCAAGACGTCCTAACTCGATATTAGCAATTTCTCCCAGACGGAGAACCTGTCCGTTAGGCAAAGCTTTTACTACAATATCTTCAAATTCTTCAATCTGCTGCAAACGTCCTTTATAACGGATTGTATACTGGTAAGTCTGATTACCACGCTCACCAAACTGTCCCGGAGCTGCTTCTATATTTTGCTCAGCCAATGCAGCCGAAACATCTGTAGGATTCAGTTTATACTGAGCCATGACATCCGGCTTCAACCAAATACGCATAGAATAGTCCATCCCCATCACATTGGCATCACCCACACCGTTTACACGCTTGATTTCAGGAATCAAGTTGATATTGGCATAGTTTTCCAAGAACTCAATATTATATTTGTCTTCCGCGTCATATATAGAAAAGATCAAAAGCATTGAGTTCTGACGCTTCTGGGTTGTCACACCAACTTTTGTTACTTCGGCAGGCAATAGTCCCTGTGCCATTGAAACACGGTTCTGCACGTTTACAGCTGCCATGTCCGGATCAGTACCCTGCTTAAAATAGATATTGATATCAGCTGAACCACTGTTTGAAGCGGTAGACTGAATATACATCATGTTTTCTACACCATTGATCTGGTCTTCCAATGGCGCAATAACGGAATTCAACACGGTCTGCGCATTGGCTCCGGTATAAGTTGCACGCACCGAAACAGTAGGAGGTGCAATGTCCGGATACTGTGTCACCGGCAATGTAGCAAGGCCGATTATACCCAGGATAACCATCAAGACAGATATTACCGTTGACAGTACCGGACGATTAATAAATTTATCTAGTTTCATTCTATTCCTTAATAATATTATACGAATACATTATTCTCCTCACACAATCAATTGAAAGCAGTCTGGATATTTCCATCACGCTGATCCTGGAGGGCTTTTTGATATTTAGCTTCTTTTTGAGCAACAGTAATAGGAACGATCTTCTGTCCATCCTGTAAAGTTTGAACACCTTCCACTACTACCTTATCTCCTTCCTTCAAACCGCCGGTTACGATATAATTCTTACCGTCGTTCAAGTTAGAAACCTGTATTTCCGTATGTTTCAGTGTACTGTCTGCCTGCAATACATAAACGAATTTCTTATCCTGAATTTCCTGTGTAGCTGTCTGAGGTATCAAAATAATATTATCCATTGCATAAGGGAATACAACATTTGCCATACCTCCACTACGTAAAATATTTTGCTTGTTCGGGAAAATAGCACGCATGCTAACAGAACCTGTAGTCTGATCGATAACTCCACTTACAGCATCAATTTTACCTTCTGCATCATACATAGTACCATCAGAAAGTTGCAGTTTTACTGCCGGCATTTTTTCCAGCTGTTCTTTCAATGTACCACCAGCTTTTGTCAAAGCCAACAACTGTTTTTCTGTCATAGAGAAATATACATACATATCACCAATCTGAGAAACAGTTGTCAATGGTTGAGCTACCGATGCACTAACCAAAGCACCTACACGGTACGGGAAAGTTCCGATAACACCATCAGACGGACTTGTAACTGTACAGAAGCCTAAATTTTGTTTTGCAGCAGCATAAGCAGCTTCAGCCTGCGCCAGATTAGCCTTAGCTGTCAGTAAATTATTTATAGCTGTCTGATATTCAAAATCGCTGATAATCTTCTGTTCATGCAGCATCTTCTTATTTGCTTCTGTTTCTGTAACAGTCTTTAAATTAGCTTTGGCAGATTCTACGCCAGCCTTAGCCTGATCGTAAGCAGCCTTATACCGAGTTGGATCTATTTGGAATAAAGCCTGACCTTTACGAACTGTAGCTCCCTCATCTACGCATAATTTCACTATGAATCCTGACACCTGAGGACGAATTTCAATATCCTGCAAACCTTTGATTGTAGCCGGATACTGAGTGGTCTGGCTACTAGAAGTTACTGTAACCGATTGCACAGCAAACTCGTTGTCACCCATTTTCATGCCGCCTTGACCCCCACCACAGGCAGTCAAAACCGATAACCCTAAAGCCATAAGGGAAATTCGGCTAGAAAAAAAACTTCTGTTTCTTTTTACACTCATATTCATATTATAAAAAAATTAATGTTTTTCTTACCCTCGTTTTATTGTTTCAATAGAAAACTTTTTCAACCTGATTAGTTTTTAACCGTGCAAATATAATGAAAAAATCACTCACAAAACCAACTGTTTAACTAACAATAACCATAAAACTAGAATAGTTATTACATATAGCCAAATTAAAACGACTAATTGACAAATATTATCGACAGAAACTTCTGCATATTATACAAATTACAGTTTTTTTAAAGAAAAAATCTTCCATTTGTTATTTTATTCCTACATTTGCGCTACACATTAATTGATAATTCATAAAACCAATAAAATTATGGTCAAAATAACAAAAGAATCCGCTTTGCTCTATCACTCACAGGGCAAACCGGGTAAAATTGAGGTCGTTCCGACCAAACCTTATCAAACACAAAGAGACTTGTCATTAGCATATTCGCCGGGAGTTGCAGAACCATGTCTTGAAATCCAGAAAAGTCCTGAAACAGCATACGACTATACTGCTAAAGGTAATTTGGTTGCTGTGATTTCAAACGGAACAGCTGTTCTGGGATTGGGTGACATAGGTGCCATGAGCGGAAAACCCGTAATGGAAGGAAAAGGATTATTGTTTAAAATATATGCCGGCATCGATGTATTCGACATAGAAGTAAACGAAAAGGATCCTGACAAATTTATCGAAGCTGTAAAAGCTATCGCCCCTACATTTGGAGGTATTAACCTGGAAGATATCAAAGCACCCGAATGCTTTAAGATAGAACAACGCCTGAAAGAAGAACTTGACATTCCTGTCATGCATGATGACCAGCACGGAACAGCAATCATCTCAAGTGCCGGTCTGATCAATGCTCTGGAAGTAGCAGGAAAGAAAATAGAAGATGTAAAAATCGTTGTAAACGGTGCTGGAGCTTCTGCCGTATCATGTACCAAGCTGTATGTATCGCTGGGTGCACGCCTGGAAAATATCGTCATGCTGGATAGTAAAGGGGTTATTTCCAAGCAGCGTACCGACCTGAACGAACAAAAGAAATATTTCGCTACCGATCGTACTGACGTACATACATTGGAAGAAGCGATCAAGGGAGCTGATGTTTTCCTCGGACTGTCAAAAGGAAACGTGCTTACTCAAGATATGGTAAGAAGCATGGCAGACCATCCGATTGTTTTTGCTTTGGCAAACCCAACTCCAGAAATATCTTACGAAGATGCTATGGCATCACGCCCTGATGTACTGATGTCAACCGGACGTTCAGACTATCCTAACCAGATTAACAACGTTATCGGATTCCCGTATATATTCCGTGGAGCATTGGATACACGTGCTACTGCTATCAACGAAGAAATGAAACTGGCAGCAGTACGAGCTATCGCCGGTCTTGCTAAAAAGCCTGTACCCGATGTAGTAAATGAAGCATATCACGTCAACAACCTGACATTTGGTCCCGAATATTTTATACCGAAGCCAGTAGATCCACGACTGATAACAGAAGTTTCCATGGCTGTAGCTAAGGCTGCAATGGAATCGGGAGTCGCACGTAAGCAGATTACCGACTGGGAAGCATACAAGAATCACCTGCGTGAACTGATGGGACAAGAAAACAAACTGACTCGCCAGTTATATGAAACAGCACGTCGCTGCCCGCAACGCGTTGTATTTGCCGAAGGAACTCACCCCAACATGCTGAAAGCTGCAGTAGAAGCCAAGGCCGAAGGTATCTGTAACCCAATCCTGTTAGGTAATGAAGAAAGAATAGCTAAGCTTGCCAAAGAACTCGACCTGAATCTGGATGGAATAGAAATCGTAAATCTCCGTCACGACCGTGAAGCAGAACGCCGCGAACGTTACGCACGCATACTGTGTGAAAAACGTGCCCGCGAAGGAGCAAACTTTGCCGAAGCAAACGACAAGATGTTCGAACGTAACTATTTCGGTATGATGATGGTGGAAACAGGAGAAGCCGATGCATTTGTTACAGGTCTGTACACCAAATATTCAAATACTATCAAGGTAGCCAAGGAAGTTATCGGTATACAGCCGGGATACAACCATTTCGGAACAATGCACATCCTGAATTCCAAGAAAGGAACATATTTCATCGCCGATACATTGATCAACCGTCATCCGGATACCAATACACTCATCGACATAGCAAAATTGTCTGTAAAGGCAGTACGTTTCTTCAATCAGGAACCGGTTATGGCCATGCTTTCATACTCTAACTTCGGTTCAGATACTGAAGGAAGCCCGGCAAAAGTACACGAAGCAATAAACTATATGCACAATGAATATCCGGAACTTGCTATCGACGGAGAAATGCAGGTAAAATTTGCCTTGAACAATGCATTGCGTGATGAAAAATATCCTTTCACACGCCTGAAAGGAAAAGAAGTCAATACGCTTGTATTCCCTAACTTAAGTTCGGCAAATGCAACTTATCAGCTTATACAAAATATGAGTGAGACAGAGGTTATCGGTCCGATTCAGATGGGATTGAACAAACCTATCCACTTTACCGATATAGAAAGTTCTGTACGTGATATCGTGAATATCACCGCTATTGCCTGCATCGATGCAATAGTAGATAAGAAAAAGAAACAATGTTAAACCCTTTATAAAGGGAAAAGCTGAAATCGGGAAAATGACGAATTAAAATTCACAGAAGAATTACTTCATTTTCTGATTTCAGCTTTTCCTTTTTTATCCATAAACAAAAGCTATGAGAAAACCACTAACAAAAACCCAAAGTGTCATACTTACCCTGTTTTGGGCAGCTCTTTGTTTTGTAGTCCTGACTTCTTCTCCACGTATTGACGGACCGCTTATCACAATGCTTCTCATTTCAGGAGCTTTGGTATTTATTCCTATCGCTAAATCTATGAAAGACAATAAATAATAAGCATTTACACATATTTAATTCACAAAATCAAATATTTTGATATTTTTTCTTTGATTTTATTTATCAAATGTTGCACAAATAAATTTTTATCTATATTTTTGTCATATCAAAAATTGATCAATTTAGAAAATCAAATAATCCAACAACTAAATAGATAATTTATGAATGCAGCTAAAGTATTGGAAGATCTGAAAAGAAGATTTCCTAATGAGCCTGAATATCACCAGGCAGTAGAAGAAGTGTTAGGCACTATCGAAGAAGAATACAACAAACACCCAGAATTCGACAAAGTAAATTTGATTGAACGCTTGTGCATTCCTGATAGAGTTTATCAGTTCCGTGTAACTTGGATGGATGATAAAGGCAATATCCAGACTAATATGGGTTATCGCGTTCAGCACAACAATGCAATCGGTCCGTACAAAGGCGGTATCCGTTTCCATAGTTCTGTAAACTTAGGTATCTTGAAATTCCTTGCTTTCGAGCAGACATTCAAAAACTCTCTGACAACACTTCCTATGGGTGGTGGTAAGGGTGGTTCTGACTTCTCTCCACGTGGTAAGTCAAATGCAGAAGTAATGCGTTTCTGCCAGGCGTTTATGTTGGAGTTATGGCGTCATATCGGTCCTGAAACAGACGTTCCAGCCGGAGATATCGGTGTTGGTGGTCGTGAAGTAGGTTTCATGTTCGGTATGTACAAAAAACTGGCCCACGAATTTACAGGTGTATTGACAGGCAAAGGTCGTGAATTTGGTGGCTCATTGATTCGTCCTGAAGCAACTGGTTACGGAAATATTTATTTCTTGCTGGAAATGCTTAAGACACGTAACATAGATATTAAAGGTAAAACTTGTCTTGTATCAGGTTCAGGTAACGTAGCTCAGTACACAGTAGAAAAACTGATCCAACTGGGAGCAAAAGTTGTTACAATGTCTGATTCAGACGGTTATATTTATGATCCGGACGGTATCGACCGTGAAAAACTGGATTACATCATGGAACTGAAGAACTTGTACCGTGGCCGTATCCGCGAATACGCAGAAAAGTATGGCTGCAAATATGTAGCAGGTGCTCGTCCATGGAACGAAAAAGCAGATATCGCTCTTCCTTCTGCAACTCAGAATGAAATCAATGGCGACGATGCAAAAGCATTGATTGCAAACGGTGTAATCGCTGTTTCGGAAGGAGCAAACATGCCTTCTACTCCAGAAGCTATCCGTGTATTCCAGGATGCTAAAATTCTTTATGCTCCGGGTAAAGCAGCTAATGCTGGTGGTGTTTCTGTTTCTGGTTTGGAAATGACTCAGAATTCTATCAAACTGAGCTGGAGTCAGGAAGAAGTAGACGAAAAACTGAAGAGCATCATGAAGAACATTCACGAAGCTTGTGTACAGTATGGTACAGAACCAGACGGTTATATCAACTACGTGAAAGGTGCAAACGTTGCCGGCTTCATGAAAGTTGCCAAAGCTATGATGGCTCAGGGTATTGTATAAACAGATTATCCCTAACATAAAAACAGAAACGGGTGGAATGCAAATAACGTTCCACCCGTTTTTTATATCAGTAAATACTGTTCACAACAACAAAAAATCCTCCTTTATTCATGAAGAACAAGAAGGATTTTGTGAATGTTATCAATCCTTTACTCTTTCAAAGACAAAGAATGAGTATCCCAGTTGTAAACAACAGTATATATCGTATTTGTGTTTATGACTTCTCCTTCATCTTTTCCCCAATCACCATTTAATGTATTCGTTTCTGAATCAGAGTTTGTCAAAGTCAACTGATAACTGAAAGAAACACCTTCAGAATAGGGAAAATAAACAATATCTCCATTGTCTAAAGCTACAGTTCTATCTCCAGCAGTCACTGTAAAATCATATTCTTGTAACCAATCCCCGATCACCTCCGACAGATTTAGGCTTACAGCAAATGTAATCGTAGGAACCTGAACTTTCAATCCAGTAGTTTCTCCCTGTTTTACGACAAAAGGAACTTCCGTATAATAAACAGGCTCGCCTTTCTCATCGTTAGTCCAGCCTTTTTCCACTCCATAATTCGGACTATACACTTTCAACATATAGTCATCTGCAGCATTCAATTCGATTTTATTCTGCATTTCTTCAGTAGAAAGTGTGCGAAGCATCTCACTCCCTTTCCACAATTCAACAGTCCAGATTATATCATCAGTTGAACGCGAAGCGACTTCTGCCACAGTTTGCGATTGAACTTCTATACCAGAAACAGACATATAACCTGCCCCAGATAGAACTTCTTTTTGCTGACAACCAATCAGCAAAAAGATTCCACACAATATATAAAGTATATTTCGTTTCATGACTTCATCTTTTATTTATCAAATGCCAAGGAAATATCATCTATTTTCAAAATACTTCCCATATGCACAGTCCAATCGCCAATCACTGGATAAGTTATAGTTGTTCCTAAATCAAAATCACTCTGAGAAAGTGAAGTTTTATTCGAGGCCAAAAACTGCACACATATAGAAGTTGCTTTCTCAAAAGGTTCAGTATAATTAAAATCAACTGTGGCGTGTCCATATTCACCATCTTCTTCCGAAGAGGCAGCAGGTTCATACGTTCCAGTTGCAATTTCCCAATCTCCATTCTTTAAAGACACAACAACCTTGAAAGCATCAGAATTATAGGGCTTATATTTATACCAAAAAGACATCGAAGTTGGACGAGAATCAAAATCATGCCCTTGTATAATACCAGAGTCATAAGTTCCAATAAACAAGCTACCTACCATAGCACCACCGACATAAGTACCCGCAGTATTGGCATAGCCATCACCACATCCCGAAAGATACATCAACGCAGCTTTTGTACCTCCATGAGCATCTTCTGTATAACTGACACAGGATGCAAAGCAACCTTCATACCAAATACCCAAAGCATACGTTCCTCCTTGAGCTTTATCGTTGTTTGTTGCCCACCAAGACGAGCTGGCATTACCTTCTGCATAAGGATGGAAAGTGTAATAAGTTTTATCCTTAAAAGGCCATGTACCCGATTTTTTCTTTTCCTCAATATACCATTCTTCCATATCCGAATTCGGTAACTGCTGCGGAGTTTCCAGCACCACATCCACTGGTTCTGTTTCGATACCCTCACGATAAACAGCACGTATCTGATATTGCTTATCCACAGGATAGTCGTCAAACTGTACCAAACGGTCACAATCAATCCATTGCTCGTCGCCTTTCTTACGATATTGATATTGAATTTTCTGCGAAATCGTTTCGATATCTCCAGTCTTTATATCACAGCTGTCTACACTAAATTCCTTACACCAGAAGTTTCCCGGATTAGTTACGATAGAGAACTCCGGCTTATTACACTTAAGTGTATAAACCCGATTAACTGTTGCATCTTCACTAGCCCAACGGTTATTGGCCTTCACATCCACTTCTATTGTTGATGTAACAGTTGCTCCCTTATCCGTCATCAGCTGTGGTAATAAAGAAGTAAAATCCAAAACAGCTTCTGTTGCTCCAACTTCCGGTAAGGAAATACCTAATGCATTTTCAATCGCAGACTTATCTTCAGCACTAGACAACAAATATTCTTTTCCTTGTTCCAATCCAGCAAACTTAGTATCTGCCGAATTAAATTTCAGCTTCAACTCCTGCAAGGCAGATGAAAGTTTCAAACGAATAGTTGCCGATTTTTTTTCTGTTTCAGCGAACGAGAGCTCGTTATTCAGAAAATCATCCGATTCCAATTTCGGCTTAGGCATAAACTCTGAAGGTATCGTTTCAGCAATAGAAACCGTTTCCGTTTCAAGTTTCTCAATAGAAATACCTACTCCCGATGAAATTTCTGAATCATCCAAACCTAATGTAACCTTTACATGAGTCTTTACTGCAATATTTGCAAACTGCTCCTGATCCGGAATATCATATACGACCTCTTTTCCCGTACCAGATAAACGGCCATGGAAAACTAGCTTCACTGACGAACCTGCACGAAAATAAGCACTCTTTCCTGAATCAGCATCCAGATCGACAGACTCACTGCCAACAGATACTGTTACGAAATAGGATTCATACATCTTGTTCAGACTCTCTCTGTTATAAATGACAGACAACAGAGAATTGGCCACAGAGCAAGATATAGAAGCTGAAGTCATTTCTCCTTTTATCACTTCCTGTGCATTCAAACTTCCTACATAATAGGGAGCATCCAATGCAATCACTGGATTATCACCATACGTAGCAGTCAAATCGTACAGGCCTTCCTGTAATAAAACATATTCCTTACAAGCTCCCTTATAGGCAGATTTATCGGTACCACTATATAAAATCTTCAACTGAAACATTTCTGTCAGCGGATCTTCCAACTCAGAAGGAGCTTTACGTGAATATGCTTTATTATCCTCATCAGTCAAGGTAACAAGCAATCCCGTTTTGCCAGATAAATCAGTTGCCTCATTCTCCTGACACCCTCCCAATAGCATACATAGCAGCAGCGAGCACAAGCCTCCTATCCACTTCATATATTCAATAACCAATTTATTCATAACCTAATTCAAATTCATCTACCCACAACGTACTGCCGTCGCCAACCTGTCCGATTACTTTCTTTCCATTCTCATCAAAATCACCGCCATACTTACTGGAAGTAGCAACAATCGCGATTTTCGCAGGTTTCGATTCAGTATTACTATACTTAATATCAAACTCAAATTTCGTATATTCAGTAACAGTCTCTGTACCAATAAACTCACCATAAGCTATTTCCTGTCCGACATCATTCCATAATCTTAAATAAATATGGCATTGATCTGTTTTCAAATTCCCGGGAACAGTACCAGCGTATGTAATAGGCATTGATTTATATTTATAATACCCACTCAGTTTTGTAGGACGGGCTCCAGAATAAGCACGTCCAAACGACGGACTCGACTCAGGTTTTCCTACATTCGTTTTATAAGTCCCGATAAACAAATTACCGGCAGCAGCACCGACCAATAAAATATCTCCGTACGTATACATTTTGGCAGCCTTTCCTTTATAAGCATCACTACCTGTAACAGGTACGGTACTCGATTCCTTATAAATAGTCACTCCCTCATTACCTGTAGCCCAATAAGCCTGCGGATCATCCAAATTATCGGCAACAGGGTTCGGATACCATGTTTTTCCATCTTGGGTCCATGTATCAAAATTCATGTTGGGAAGAGTCACAATCGTTTCCGTCTGGAAAGAATATGCCTCTCCTTCACTACCTCCGACCAGTGCACGTACTTCATAATCCGTACCACTCTGCAACCCCGTAAGTTCGGCAGAATAAGAAGTGCTTCCAGTTTCAGTAATAGCCGAATTATCCAGTTTCGTCCATTCCTCATTACCTCTCACACGATATTCCACAGAAATATCAGTTCCAGCACGGAAACTTCCACTGATATAAGCCTTAGTAGCCCATGCATTTACTTTTTCTACAGAAGCAGCTACCGATGATTTCTGTACATCCACCGTCCAGTCGCATATATATCTGCCGTTACGGTAAGCTTTAAACACACGCGGACGAGTAAAGTCCGTCACTGTTTCTGCAGGCGGATCCAATACTGTTTTAGAACCTTCCAGATTCAGTTTTTTAATTTTAATATTCCGATAGTCGGCATCCTCTGTAACATAAATAATAGCGATATGATTATATAAATCTAAAGATGGAGCAATGCCTGACTGATTTTCTACCTCAATTACACGCTCAATTTCCTGTTTCACCGAAATTTTCCACTGGTAATCCTGATATGTTTTCAGCAAAAATCTAACCGGGTTCGTAAAATCGACTGCCGTATTGGCATTGGCAGGCAGTTCTTTCAGCGAACTAAAGCTGAAATTAGGGAAACCATTTGGTTTAATACAAGCCTCTTCATCAGGATAAATCGAAGCTTCCGAATTGGCTACCAGTTTAGTAATCGGCAAACTATCAATAAAAGCATCTTCGCCTATAGTAAGCTCAATAGTGCGAGCCTGATTATTGAACACGGCTTCTCCCTGCATTCCATCTACCTGAATTTCCTGAATAACACCTTCAATATAAGGATAAGGAATGTCATTCTCAATACACGAAGACATGTTCAGTAACAAGAGTGATACAAAGCTAAACTTCAAAGCTTTTATAATCATAATTTGTCAATTTAGAAATAAGTACAAATACCGATATTAATAGAAAATATATTAATCTTAAAATCAGCCGAGCTCTGACGGTACGAACCGTGTTCTACCTGATTGGTTGTCTGTTCAATCCATTTAAAATCCAAACCAACAACATTAATAGATACTTCTACGGCCATATTATTTGTTACAAAAGCTGTCAGACCAGGAGCAGCTCCAATCTGTAAACGATGAGAGGTCTGATAGGTACCCGTAGCTTTCTCATCCGACCCGGACAACGTTTTTCCCTGACCATATCCATACGTCAGACGAAGCTCATTGAAAAAGCCAAAAACTTTACTGTTTCCAAGTCCCATATAAGTACGCAAAAATCCGGCAGCAGTGTACTCATGCTCCAGATATTTATAGTCACTGATATCAAAAGTCAAATCATCTCCCAAATCCAGATTAATACTACCTATATCTGCATAGGTACGGTTATAATTCAAACGTACACCGGCTGCCATATTGTCCCGAAAAAAATATCCGGCATACGGACTCACCTTAAACGTATACCCTTCACTGTTTATATCATCTAATATAAGAAACTTATAATTATCACCTGTCAATTCTGTATAAGAGAATGTGACACCTCCCATCCACGATCCTTTCGGAACAAATAAGGAGGGCTTTATATTACGATCATAACCTTTTCGTGCGTAGACCGAAGTTACGCACAAAAAGGTTAATAATAGAATGAAATATTTCTTCATGTAAACATTAATAGTATGACAATTCAAAATCATCTACCCAAAGGGTACTGCCAATCGCCAGCTGACCAATTACATTCATTCCGTCAAAATATCCACCATAACGGCTAGAAGTTGCTACAATTGCAATCTTATCAGGACGTTTGTTTGTTACTGTATATTCTATAGGAATTTCAAAATGTGTGTATTCTGAAACAGTTTCATTTGTTATAAAATGTCCTTCGCCGATAGTTTCACCTCCCGACCATAACTGAATATAAATATCACACTCATCTTTTTCCAATTTTTCAGACGGAACACTTCCATCAGACATTGTTGCCCCCGGCTGATATTTAAAATATCCAGATAATTTAGTCGGACGAGCTCCTGTATAATCTCTACCAAATGATACGCTTGAAGCCGGATTAGATGTATTAGTCTTATAATTTCCAATAAAAATATTACCAGCAGCAGTCACCTTCACAATCAAAACTTTAACTTGTACTGTTTGTAACTGAGCAGCCAACCCACTATAAGAATCACTGACTCCTACACTATTAGAGTTTCCTCCTAAAGTCACACCCTCATTTCCAGTTGACCAATAACTATTAGAAGCATCAGCATTCGGATACCAGTTCTTTCCATTCTGACTCCATGTATCAAAGTTCAGGTTCGGAACTTCCACATACGATTCTGTAGTAAACGTACAAGTTTCACCCGTCTTATCTCCACACAAAATGTAATATTCGTACTGAGTACCGAAATCCAGCGGAGCAACCTTTGCTGAATAGTTCTTGGTGCCTTCTTCCTGAACAGCTTCAATTGTAGTCCATTCAGCATCGGCTTTCTTCTTGTAACGGAACTGCACCGGAGAAGCAATTTCTTCCAGATTGCAAGTACCCGACAAATATGCAAACTGTCCCCAAACCTTAGAAACATCGTTTCTGATATCACTGGTCACCAAATCAGTACTTTCCTGTTTAGTAGGAACCTTCACAATCACATCATACTGGTGAATAGTCTGGTCTACCGAGATATCGAATCCGGCATTACCTTCCGTAATATCCAGATTTACTTTATAGTGATAAGCAGCTTCTGCTTTTGCAGTGATTTCCTGAGAGAAAGATTTTCCGTTGCCAAAATCAACTTTTACAGTCAATGCCTGACCTGCTTTTACATAAGCTGCACGTTCTTCTCCTTCTACAAACGGAATACTCAGCGCATCAGCTCCTTCTATATAACATGTGTAACCGGCAAAAGTCGATTTAAAAGTTTCCGAACAACTTACAGAAACCATTGTCTGAGCCAGTTTACAAGCCACCTTCACACTCTTTGCCTTATTCGCTTCGATGAGTACACTGCTTTGTCCTTCATAATAAGGCAATGCCTCAAAGCCTTGAGTTTCCATATCCTTGTCGGCAGAATACGCCTTAATAGTGTAAGTTGCAACACGCAGCAATACGTTATCCAAACTTTTCCAGTCATCGGCATGCTGTACTACAGCGTTCGATTCATCTAATATATCAACAGCTATGGCTTCCGATTCGGTTATATCGGCACGAGTAGTTACACTCTTATTGATATCAACAGAAGACAGCTGGAGATAGCCATATCCCTTGGCTTCATCTATTTCTGACTGGCAGGAAGAAATCAATCCTACACCCAGAAATAATCCTATCATTATATTTGTTAATTTCATAAACTCTTACTCTCCTTCCTTTGGATTTACAATAACTGTAATATCTCCGTCTTTAGTGCTAACACCATCCGAAACAGCCAGATTGAACGTACTAGTTCCAGATGTTACAACCTGTGGAATCAAAACTAACAATCCTCCCAACTTAAAGGTAAAATCTGTACAAGTTCCTGCATGAAGCTGAATGTATTCCTCTTCTGTTACAAGACCTAAATCTACGATTTTTCCCTTAAGACCATCATCCATATTACAGATGTCAAATGTTTCCGGCAAGCTTACCATGCCTAACAGAGCAGCAATCTCACCTGAAATAGTAACGTTCAGATTTTTAATACCATTAGGAGCTAAGATGTGAACATCCTGCAAACCTGCAATAGTATCATTTCCATGGGTACAAGTATAAGTAGCAGGCAATCCTTCGAATGTGATAGAAGCTTCCGGTTCTTCGCCACCACCTTCACCCGGAGTATCCGGACCTTCATAAATAATATTATCTACCGGGATTTCGATAGTCTCACCCACTTCTGTAAATGTCAGGTCAACAGTAATACCGATAGAAATAGAAGATTCTGTAGAACCTTCATCAGTCAGGTTAATTTCGAAAGAATCTCCTCCTTCCAGATCAGAGTGACCACCCTCTGCATCTGCGGGCTTCTGAATAGTTGCTTTCAATTCAATAAAATTACCTTCTACAGAAGTTACCTTGATAGAAGCATTCAGACTGTTCTGGTGTTCAGGAACCTGAAAATAATATTTCTTACCAAGAGAATTCTTATCGAATATTTGGGTGGCACCATCTCCATTATCAACTATTACTGAATAATCATCTTTAAAAGACTCTTCGAATGAAGCTGTCAGCCCAACAGATACTTCAATACATGCCAGTTTACACGGTAAATCAACACTTGTAGCAATACCTTTCTTTACAGAGAAAGTCTGTTCCCCTTTGAAATAAGGACGCTCGGATACCGTTACATTTTCACCTTCATAATTGTAAGCAGTTACAGCATAGCTTCCTTCACCCAAAGGAAGAACGACCTTACCGCTCTCATTCTTCAGCTCACTAACTTTACCTTTCGCAACTTCTTCCTGAGTTTCTGTATTCGTAACAACCAGTGTATAATTGTCTACATTTACATCTTCTTCATTAAAACTTCCGGTAGTAGTTCCGCCGTCTACAGTTTCTCCGGCACGACTTATTGTTACTCCGTTATAAATAGATGCCAGGTCAAGCTCCAGTGTACCAGCATTTTCTCCGGCTCCTCCTTTACTCAAAAGTTCGTCACGCATTTCGCAAGATGACAAACTTACAATAAGGCCTAAAAGCCATATTAAACTCTTATATTTTTTCATTTTATTCGTATTTTATCTTAATTTGGAATGTAATCACCCGGGATATTAACAGTAACATCTTCTTCTGTTACCCCATCATCAACAGTTATAGTCAAGCCCAGCTTACCTCCTGCAATATTTGTTTTATTTGGCTTGATAGTCAAAGTATAAGAATAGCAAGGTTTCAAATCGATTACCTTAGAAGTATCGAAACCATCAACAGATACAGGTTCACCGTTTTTATCGATTAAAGAGAAGGACAAAGTAGCATTTGTACCTTCATCACCAGTCTTCAGGTAAAGCTGCTGACCTTCATTCGACTTGTTCATAGTCCAAGCCTCATTCATATAATCAGTCTTGACAGTAACAGTACAATCCTGGAAGTAATCTTCGAATGCATCGTTATCACCATTTCCTTTATAAACCAAAGTAATTCTAGCATTGGCAGGTTTACAAACAATAGAAACTGTTTTCTTATCTCCTTGCGATACAGTAAATGATTCACTACCCTTTACGTACAATTTGTCATAACCCGCAGCCACATCTTCTCCATAGTAAGCGGTCAGTGTATAAGAAACACCAAAATCAACTTTCTGTTCTACATCCAAATCTCCATAAAGCTGATCTGTATAAACAGGCTCTTCACCTTTATACAAAGAAACTTTGTAATTTTTCACGTTCAGATAAGCGCTCTCATCTACAGCGCGACTATAAGACAGATTGGTCGACAAATCAACCATGATACTGCCTTGCCCTGAAACACTCTCCTTTCCTTCTTCACCCGAGCAACTGCCTAAAAAAGCCAGTAACATTACAGAAGAAAGAACTTTTAAATAGTTTTTCATTTTCATCCAACTATAATTTTAATTTTTTTCAGGATGCAAAGTAACAGAGTTTTCACTTCACCGAAAAGGTCTGTTTTTTTTATTTTTGTTCTATTTTTTATCTTTCCGAACTTATACCATATCATAAAGTATCGAAAGTCATACATTTTACCAATATTGTTTTAGTCTATTTTTCATAAATACAGTATAAAAATTAAGATGGAATTAGCTTCCATCCTGCTTTTTTTGTTGTATATTTGCCACATCAACGATAATTAAAAAGAAACATGAATTTAAAAAACATTTTAATCGGAATTACCTTATCCTTATCCACAATATCCTGCATTCAGGATGAAGCATTAAATGTAGAAGCGGCAATAGACGGATGTAGCGGAGCAAATATCCAATTAATAAACATCAATGAAATAAGCAGAGAAATCGATATCTTCGTTTTCGAAGGCTCTAATGTAGCAGCTCAGGAATTGAATTTCACTCTCCCTGACGGGGCTACCATCAGTCCAGACCAATCTCAAAGCAAGGACAATCCACCTTACTACGATTTCAGCACTGAAAAAGAGCGTACCTTCACTGTCACATCCGAAGATGGAAGTAACAAGGCAACTTACACAGTTAATCTATACACAATAGAACTGCCTTTAAAATATTCATTCGAAAACTTAAGAGAAATCAATCCATATCATGTATTATACCTGACTGATGTAAATGGTATCATGCAATGGGCTAGTGGTAATCAGGGATATAATTTATGCGGCATGGCAACCAATGCCATACAATATCCGACATCACAGGCTGACGGAGGAGTAGAAGGCAAATGTGTAAAACTAGTTACTCAGTCAACAGGAACCTTCGGTATGAATACCAACCCTAAAATGCCGATTGCTGCCGGAAATCTCTTTATCGGCTCTTTCAACATGACTTATGCTATCATTGCTCCACGACAAGCAACTCAGTTTGGCTTCCCCTTCACACGGAAACCTCTGAAAATGTCGGGATACTACAAATATAAACCGGGAGCAACATTGACAGACCAGAACGGAAATGTAATTTCAGGAAAAACCGATACCGGTGATATCTATGCCGTGCTTTATGAAGCACCCAACAGTGACTTCTCGCTGGATGGTGACTTATTTACGGAAGGCAACGAGAAGGCAAAAAACATTGTTTCAATGGCACGTATAGACAAAACAGAAGCAACCAACCAGTGGACCAGATTTGATCTGGACTTCAAGCTCCAAAATGGTAAAACTATTAATGAAGATAATCTGAAAGCTGGTAAATATAAACTTGCTATTGTCTTCTCTTCCAGCATTCAGGGAGCCTATTTCGAAGGGGCTATAGGAAGTGAGCTTTGCATTGACGAAGTAGAAATAACTTGTGAATAATACAATTCAATCATCTAGATATTCGAAACAGGAATATGAAAAAATATATATTTATATTAGCTGCGGCACTTACTGCAGGAGCAAATTTATTACATGCACAGTCTACCGAACATAAAGGTTTGCTATGGTCATCCCTACATGGACTAGATTACGAATTCAAGGCAGGAGTAAATATCGGAGGAACTTCACCGCTTCCTCTTCCAAAAGAGATCAGAAGCTTGGACAGTTACTCACCGGGACTTGCCATAACAATTGAAGGAAACGCAACAAAATGGGTTGATGCTGCCCAGAAATGGGGAATAAGTCTTGGAGTAAGACTTGACAGCAAAGACATGACCACACGTGCTACAGTAAAAAATTACGGAATGGCTATCTTCAACGAGGTAGGCGGAAAAGTAGAAGGACTCTGGACCGGAGGTGTCAAAACCAAAGTCAAGATGTCGTATATCACTATTCCATTATTGGCAAACTATAAAATCAATAACCGCTGGAAAGTTGTAGCCGGCCCTTATTTCTCATACATGATGGATGGAGATTTTTCAGGAGAAGTTTATGAAGGACATTTGCGCACTCCCGATGCAACGGGAAGCCGCATTGATTTTGAAGGTGACAACTCAGCTGCATATGACTTTTCTGATGAATTACGTCGTTTCCAATGGGGTATTCAGGCTGGAGGAAGCTGGAAAGCTTACAAACACCTCACTGTACACGCTGATTTGACATGGGGACTCAATGACATATTCAAGAAAGACTTCAATACTATTTCTTTTGCCATGTACCCCATTTATCTGAATTTTGGATTTGGCTACGAATTTTAACCTCTCATAACAGAAATACATATTTTTCAAGCCTCTCATCAAATTTTCAGCTATTGAAGAAAACGTGAGGGCAAACCAAAGATCAGGCTCTTTCCAAAAGAGTTTATTACATTAAGAATCAACCACTTTACTTACTATAAAAAAGGCTCTATCATTCTCCCAAATACGATTGATAGAGCCTTTTTAGTTTATATCAGATATCTATATTTTAGGAATCACTGCATACTAAAAAAAACATGAGCATAAATTCAAGAAAACTTGCCCAAGAATTGGATAAAACATCAGCATGTTTTTTTATAATTTGTACAAATAAAAAGAGGTGGTAAAGTAATAATACTTCACCACCTCTTCTCTTCTTGTTAAATATCTAGAAATTACTTATTTATGATTGTTACATCATCAATCAGCAATTTACTGCCTACTGCAGCATTGTAACTAGCTCCATCAGCACTTGCTGAAAAAATAACAGCGAACTTGTACAATTTTGAAGAATCGTAATCTTTTACGTATTCCAAATTCAATTCAAATGGTGCATAAGCTTCTACAGCTTTATCATTTGTAAATACAGCTATAGCTACAATTTTATCAGAAGTGTAGTAAATATTACCACCATTCAAAGTTTCATCTTCACTAGAAACTTCATAAAGCACTGCACTTAAAGAGCATTTATCAGTAACACCAGCCTGCAATTCACCATTTGCATTATAAAATTCAGCACCCGGAGTATATTTATAAAAGCCTGTTACTTTAAGCGGTTGTTTGTCATACATAACACCAAAGCTTGTAGTAGCCATAGGATCTCCTCCTAATGCACCAAAAGCATTAAATGTTCCTAAAAATGCTGTAGCTGCTGTTACCTTAGGAACAGGAGTACCGAAAATGTTTCCGCCTTTAGTATCTACAGATTCCAGCAGAAGAGCCTTTTCACCTGCATGTACATCGTCGGTAGAAGGACGTACTGGATATTCTCCTTCATAAGTAATACCACCCAACGCTCCCATTTTTTTAATTAACAGGACAGCATCGTTACAGCAAGCCCATCCATTCAATATAGGACAATCCTGTTCTTCAGGATACATAGTACTACCATAACTCCAGCTTTCAAAATCATAGAAAGAAGCATTACCAGAAATAGAAGCTACATATTCTACTGTTGTTCCATTTTCAGCAGTAACTGTATAAGTTACAGTCTTGCCATTTGAGAAATCCTGTGCTACACCACTTGCAGGAGTAACTGTCGCTTTTTCAGAAACTTCAATAGTCGGAACTAAAGCCGTAAGATATTCAGCTTTTGCAGTATCAGCAACCATGAAAGTAATAGTCTTAGATTCTTCGTTAATAACTACATCACCAACAACCAATGAATCTACAGCTGCAACTTCTTTGTCGAAAACAAAAGAAAGGATCTTAGCTTCACTACTTTCTGTACCAGAAAGTTTAGTACCAGAATAAGCTACTTTTACAGTATAAGGTACTGGAGATCCCATCAGTTTGACATCATCTATATCCAAATCGAGTGTAAGCGTTTCATTCTCAAAAACTCCATTTGCCTTTATTCCAGCAGACAGCAGCCCTGTTACGTCCATCGAAGAAGTTGCTGTAAAAGTATATTTACCGTTTCCAGCATCAGTCAACTGGCAACCACTTACTTCAATATCACCTAGTTGCATTCCACTGAAAGAAAAGTTACTTATCTTTAAATCTACCATATTCTCTCCAGCATCTGTTACAGAAACAAGCTGAGCAGGAACATTACCAGCAGGAACATCTCCAGTTTCCATTTTCAACGTAACATTCAATGCTCCTTTATAGTCACCTGCTACATCAACATTGCCAGGGACAGTTACTGTTGGTTCATCATCGTCACTACAAGAAGTGAACAAGCTCACTGTACACAATACAGCAAACAAGTAAAAAAAAACAAATTCTTTTTCATTTGATACCTTAAAATTTTATTTTTATTAATCGGTGCAAAGTAATAACCTTTCAGACGAACTGACAAGGTCTAATTTTATTATTTTTGTTCCATTTTCCAATATCACATTGATAGCTCACATGCAAATCATTAATTTATAAAGTAAAACAGATTATTTAGTCTGCTTATGAATAGTCTATATTTCAAAAAACATATAACTTTGCAGAAAGTTTAAAACGATGAAAAAAAATTTACCCAAAATAGATTTACCAGAGGAATGGATTGTAGGAACAGGCATAAGCAAGGAACTTTTAAGCTTATACACCAATTTTCCCTGCCGGATAAAATCGGAGATATTCGTTCTGTGTATGAGCGGTGAGGTAGAAGCATCGGTCAACCTGAACCGTATAATTGTACGTGCCAACGATTTTGTGACAATCATGCCCGGAACAATTCTTCAGATACATAGTGTAAAAGGAGAAATGGAGCTATACTTCGGAGGGTTTTCATCGAAATATGTAGAACAGGCTAACTTAAACCGTTCTACAATGAACACTTTATACATTACTCTGGGACGTCCGCTCATTACCCTCCGTCAGGAAGGTGCTGCACTGCTGAAAGATTATCTCTGTTTTTTGATAAAGCTATATGAATTCTTTAACGAGAATACCCGAAAGTTCATAACTCCACACCTCTATAATAATATACATATAGGTATAGCAGCCATGTACAGCAACCGGGCAAATGAAAACAAAAGTAATTTGTCGAAGAGCGAAATATTATGCAAAAACTTCACTCAGCTGGTCATGCAGAATTACAATAAAACACGTAATGTAGCATGGTATGCCGAAAAGTTAGGAATAACTCAAACACACCTCTGCACTACGGTAAAACAGGCAACGGGAAATACCTGTATGGAAATTATTTCGCGCATGGTTATCATGGATGCAAAGTCGCAACTAAAATCAACAAATCTTTCGATTCAAGAAATCTCAGACTCGCTCAGCTTTGCTAACATGTCTTTTTTCGGAAAATATTTTAAAAGATATGTGGGGATGAGCCCGCTGGATTACCGGAATAACGGATAAAATCAAGTAAACTTCTAACTCATTTAATATAAGAAATAATACTTTTTAATGCTTCAGGAATCACTGGAACTTTAATACTTAATATCTAATTAATAGTGTTCCTGAAGCAAAAACTATTATATCTTATAATGATAAATTACAGAGTTTATTATTTTGAATTAAAAAACTCAACAAAATCAGATCCAGCTTGAACGGCATACTTTTGCAAAACTTCAGATATTTCAAAATCATCACCACAATACAATTTTATATCTTTCTTAAAATTTATATCCACCAGACTCTTCTTGGATTCTGCTGAGAGAATCTCCCAATCTGCCACATAAGTAACTGTGACATCACCCGAATAGGTTTTAGGCAAGTTATCTAAAGCCGCTTGACTAACATCATTCATTAAATAATCCCTACGAGTAGAATTTGAAGCAATTCGAATATCTCTAGATCCTTCTACATACATCGTCAAACTTTTCAAATTCACAATATAATCTCCCTCAGTACAAGGAAATTTCTCGTTTTTCAAGCCATTAACTTCATCACTCAAAACGCATACATTATTCTTTCCTTTTTTTATTCCTCGGAAAACCTGAGAGATTGCAGCATCCGACAAAATACTACTTGTAACCAACGTATCAACCTTAAAAAGACTTCCACCTGCTCCCTGATATTGCTCACCCTGTTTTACATTAATCAACTTCCGACTTTCTGCTTTCAAAAAGACCCCATTATCCGGCAAATAGTTCGGATATTGTGTTGTACTTATGAAATAAGACTTTCCTTTTTCCATCAAAGTCTTTATTTCAGACAAAGATTGTCCAGATTCATGTACCAATGCAGGTTGTTGTTTTGCAGTTTTACATCCCAATAAACATACAGAAACTAAAATAGACAAATAAAGTGGCACTTTCATACGCATAGACTTTTAGTTTAACTATAAATATTTTTCAATCTTATTCTGTGTAATAAACACAAAATTACAATTTTGTCCTGCTCCGTCAATAAAATAAAGAGTTCCTTAATATTAATTGAAATATAACCTTTTTATGAGTTTTAAATAAGATAATTTGATTTTCAATAAATTGATAAACAAAGACAAGTAATTTTTTCCAATAAATTAGAATACTTCAATAAAATAAACTAAACACCCAGTTGATAAATATGATAAAAAACAAAATGTTAGCCACTCCATCCACTGACTAAAAATCAATTGTCGACTTTTATGTTTAATTAATTCTGATAAAAGTAGTTTGTAGGATATTATAAAACTTTAGAAATATCAATAAATAGAACATATCAAATAATAAAAGCTATCTTAGAAGTCTATTTGAAAAGATTAATTTCAACAATAACAAAAAAAATTTCCTTTTCTCTATTTTAACAATACACTAACGATGTAATACAATTAAGAATAAAGAAGCCATTTCAATAAAATTGTTTAATAGACAAAATCTTCCAAAGTAAAATTTACATAGATATGTTTTGTACTTTTATTATATTCACCCGTTTTTTCTGCACTTCTATACTCCGTACTTCCACCTTGGTGTATTTGCATAAAAGCTGAAACCGTATAAGTTCCATTTTCCTTCTTTCGCTCATAAACGTAAATATTATTCGTATTTTTATAAATTTGATTATCATCAATAAAAACAGAACAAGTAAACATAGCCATTGTTTGAGGAAATGAAACATGAATAAACAATTGCTCCACAAATGAACCACCCTCATTCATGATAACCATTCCAGAACGTGATACCATAGTCCATTCTGTATACATAATATTATCATAACCAGGATCATAATATTGACCTGGGTATGCCATATGTAATAATCTATACCGTATTCCAATTTTACCTTTAGGTAAACAAGCCGCATCAATATCCACACATCGACTCGGTGATTTTTCTTCTATTATACCATTTTGATATTTCCCTTTTCCATCCCCTAGCCACTTCCACTCAGACTCCGGTATAAACTGAAGATATTCATCCCCATCAGAAATTTTTCTATATTGAACTTGCAATCTATGGTAATACTGCCAATCATAAGAAAATCCCCATGAGTAAACCAAACTAACATATCCTGCACATGTATCAATCGTAGCTACATCATATGGAGTATCTCTATATCCACTCCAATATTCACTGGGGGCAGGCAATCGCTCTGTAGAATTCCACCAAGTTGGTTCATAACCAATGGACCTTGATTTGGGTATACTTTGTACCTCCTCTAAAATATTAGAGGAACAAGAAGAAATAAAAGCAAATAAGCACAAATAGATAAACGATTTTTTCATAATATATATAATTAACGTGAATTCGAAATAACAATAAATATATTTCACTGATAATTAAAAATATATCAATAAAAGCATTAAATTTATAGTGCTGAATCATTACATTTAAACGATTGCCGTCATGTTTCTAAGTGACTTAAATTTACAAAAAATTATTGTATATCCAAAGATTTTTATAAGGAATTTACATTGCAACAGGAAAAATATATGATTTAAGGATAATAAGACCAATCACCGTAATAAGCCCAACCGTATAGTAATGTTGATATTATGGTTATTCTTATCCTATTTCATTCTGGTGGTTTCCGCTGTTTCAAGCATTACTACAAGGAATATGTGTGCAAATATCTGAAAAAACTTTTTCCACGTTTGGTATCCTATAACCGTTTAGTAGAATTAGAGAAGGAGGTATGCTTTCCTTGACCATTTTTATCAAGAAAGCATTGCTGGGACTTGTACAGGCATCAGTTTTGTTGATTCAACTCTCTTACATGTGTGTCGCAACCCAAAAATCTTGATTCATAAGATATTTGAAGGGCTTGCCGAGCGTGAAAAATGTTCTATGGGATGGTTCTTCGGATTCAAGTTGCATCTAATAATCAATGATAAAGGAGAGTCCTCAATTTCATGTTCACTCTTGGAAACGTGGATGACCGAGAACCTTTGAGGCTGGGAAAGCTCCTAGAGAACATCAAAGGAAAATTATGTGCTGACAAAGGATATATCGGTCAGGCTCTGTTTGAGAACCTTTTCCTTAATGGCATACAGCTTGTCACTAAAGTTAAAAAACAATGAAGAATTCACTGATGAGTATTGCCGACAAAATTCTACTCAGAAAAAGAACCTTGATTGAAACAGTCAATGATGAACTGAAGAACATAGCACAGATAGAACACTCCAAACATCGTTCATTCAATAACTTTATAGCCAACTCCTTTCGGCTATAGCAACATACTGCTTGTTTGAAAAGAAGCCCGCCATTGAGGTAAACTTTGTTAATGACAGGCAACTGTCTATTTTCTAATTTTATTTCACGTTATATTAGTTATTAAATCTAGAAATAGCCGTATCACAGACTTTGTTTTTAAATTATGATACGGCTATTATTTTTATTACGTCACAGAACACCTGTATTACACTTCTCGTCCGATCAGTCAAAACTAACCACTCCTATTTTCTTCTTACCATTCATCTTGACAGCAAGCGGCTTTTCGAAATGTACCCAGCGTAAATACTTGGTTTCTTCCACAGCCGGCATAATGTTCAGCAATTCCTGATTATACAGTCCGTCGTTCATATATGCATTTATCGTGAAATAACCGACACCGAAGGATGTCAGATTCTGGAAGAAATGAGTACCCTGACTCGGATCGACACGATAATTGGTGAGTCCAGCCTCTACAATGACACGTGCAGCCGATATATTAGGCCATTTTACCGGAATACCCAGCCATGTATCACTGCTTCCCCAGCGTCCCGGACCAATAAGAATATAATGCTTTCCTTCATCCAGGAAGCGTTTGTTAAGTTTCTCTATATCATAGGCAATCAGCTGATTATTGGAAGCGGAATATCCTTCGGTCTTTACATATATTACGTCTTGAATATCGTCCATAATACCTTGTCCGAGAGAATTTACACTCTTCAGCAGGAGCTGATCTTCGGGGATAGCATCCAAATCTTCATTCAAATCGGCTTTCATATCTACCATCGGACGTATCTGTAACAAATAGAATACTCCTTTCTTCTCTGCAGCATTCAGGTTTACGGCAAACTCAATCTCTACGGGACGACGCATTTCTCCCTGTCCATATTTTTGAACCAATTGAAGAATACGTGCCAATGGAAAGACATCGTGCTGAAGAATATTGGCAAAAGTTATCACTTTACGTCCACCCGGATAGATTCCGTCGCGTATTACCATATCATACGGATCGTATGTTGAAGCTATATAATTCAAAGAGCCATCGTTTTCGGCTTCCTTCACAGGAAGCTTTAACAGGTTAAACCCATCATCGAGTGAAAAGTTTTGTCCCATATTTTTCAAATCGAGGGCATAAAAACGCGTCTGAGTTTCACGCAAAGCCATTTCCATCTCACTTGTCTGGAGCACTTTATCGGGATGATAAGGACAAACTCTCAACGTAAGTCCTCCATCGACAATATATTTTCCTAATCCCAAAGCAAGACTTACAGTTCCCTCTTCTGCCAGTTCATCGTTAATCGGATAATAATTGATAGAACGTGCTACTCCTGAAATAGAAGGATAAAAACGGTCACCGTATTGAGTACCTACCACTTCCTGTAAAATAACAGCCATCTTTTCCTGATCGATAACGTTGCTGGTAGCTTGCATATATGACTTACTGTCTTTGTAGTAAACCGATGCATAAACACCTTTTATCGCATCACTCAGCATGCGCAGCATCTCATATTTATCTGTAAGGTAAGGAATCATATAAGTAGAATAGATTCCAGCAAATGGCTGATAATGAGAATCCTCTAGCAAGCTGGACGAACGGATAGCAATAGGTGACTTCACAACATCGAAGAAGGCGAAAAAGTCTTCAACCAGTTTGTCGGGCAACTTGGCTCTTAAAAAAGCACGTAATATGGTTTCATCATCAGCATCACTCAGTGCCACCTGATACAGCTGGTTCATATCCATGAATTCATCGAATATATCTGTACAAAGTACCACCGTCTTAGGAATCACAACTGAGGCATTTTCAAACTCTTCGAATTCGGCATGCCTCTTTACCATATTATCAATAAAGGCAAGTCCTCGTCCCTTTCCTCCCAGCGAACCGTCACCGATACGGGCAAAGTTAGAATAACGGTCAAAACGGTCACGCTGGAAAACGGCTACAACTCCCTGATTTTTCATTTTGCGGTACTTCACAATTGCCTCGAATATAATCTGGCGATGAGCATCGATGTCTTGCAAAGACTCCCAGGTTATTTGTTTCAAGAACTCTGCAACGGGGAATATGGCACGCGAATATAACCAACGCGAGATATGATTACGACTGATGTGATAAAGGAATGATTCGGCCGGTATAGAGAAAATGGCATTTTGAAGTTCCTTCAAATTATGCACACGTACCACTTCCTCCATCGTATTCGGATTGCGGAAAATGAAATCACCAAAACCAAAATTTTCGGAAACAGCTTCGCGCAGATCGATATTCATTTTCTTCGAGTTCTTATCGATAAACTGAGCACCGCAACTAAAGGCAAACTCTTTGTTGCTGACTTCTGCCGATTGAAGAATCAATGGAATAAATGGATCACGACTTCTAACTTCGGTAAGAAAACGAATACCTGCATGCGGATCAATTTTACCCTCACGCGGATAACGGGCATCCGATATGATACCCAACGTATTATTCTGGTATTTATTGTATAAGTCCATCGCCTCTTCGTAAGAGCGGGCCAGTACTATTTTAGGACGCCCGCGCATACGCAACGTACGCTGGTGCTCATTCAATGCTTCGGTGGCAAACTCCTGACTTTGGCGAAGCACGAACTTATACAGATTAGGTAATACAGACGAATAAAAACGGATGGAATCTTCTACAAGTAATATCATCTGTACACCGACCTCTTTTATATCGTGTTCCAGATTCATCTTGTCTTCTATCAACTTTATGATAGATACCAGCAAATCTGTATTTCCCAACCAGCAGAACACGTACTCGAAAATACTCAGGTCTTCATGTTCCATTCGTTCTTTAATACCATGAGAGAAAGGTGTCAGAACAACTAATGGTATATGAGGATATTTTTCCTTTATCTGACGAGCAATGTCGAACGTATCACTATTGTCCGATCCGGGCATACAGATAACCAGGTCGAACATTGTATTTCCCAGTTGCTTCCATGCATCTTCCTCAGTAGACACTTGTGTAAAGCGAGGGGGATAACGAAGACTGAGATTCATGTATTCGATAAATATCTTTTCATCAATGCGGCCGTCATCCTCGAGCATGAAAGCATCATACGGATTTGCCACAAGAAGTACATTAAAGATGCGTTTAGTCATTAAACTGACAAACTGGGTATCTTTAAAATAAAGTTGGTTTAATTTTAACTTACTGAGCATAGCTTCAAGGTTTAAGCTTTATTTGTTTAACAAATAACGTGATTTCTATTGATTTGTGCAACTTAGCAGCTGATAAAAATTACTTTCAGACACATGTAGCACCTTTCAGGCTTTAACTTTTTATCACTTTTCACCCGCAAAAACATTCTGAAATATTTTGATGTTCTACATAAAAACCTATCTTTGCAGTAACAAACAATTTCATTTTGTCAGACCTTAAATTAAAAATGTCATGAACATTAACCAGATTATGTCATCTCTGGAAGCTAAGCATCCGGGTGAATCAGAGTACTTGCAGGCGGTTAGAGAAGTTCTACTTTCTATTGAAGATATTTACAATCAACATCCCGAATTTGAAAAAGCATCACTGATAGAGCGCTTGGTTGAACCAGACCGTATCATAACATTCCGTGTACCTTGGGTGGACGACAAAGGCAAAGTACAAGTAAATTTAGGTTATCGTGTACAGTTTAATAATGCCATCGGTCCGTATAAAGGTGGTATCCGTTTCCATGCATCTGTAAATCTTTCGATCCTGAAATTTTTAGGTTTCGAACAGACATTTAAGAACGCATTGACAACTCTTCCGATGGGTGGTGGTAAAGGTGGTTCTGATTTCTCACCACGTGGCAAGAGTGATGCTGAAGTTATGCGCTTCTGCCAGGCATTCATGCTTGAATTATGGCGTCATGTAGGTCCAGACATGGATGTTCCTGCCGGTGATATCGGTGTAGGCGGTCGTGAAGTTGGATATATGTTCGGTATGTACAAAAAGTTAACACATGAATTTACAGGTACATTCACTGGTAAAGGTTTGGAATTCGGCGGCTCATTAATCCGCCCAGAAGCTACTGGATTTGGTGGTTTGTACTTTGTAAAACACATGCTCGATAAGAAAGGTATAGATATAAAAGGAAAGACTGTTGCTATTTCCGGTTTTGGAAACGTCGCATGGGGAGCAGCAACCAAAGCTACTCAATTAGGTGCTAAGGTAGTTACTATCTCTGGTCCGGACGGATACATTTATGATCCAGATGGTATCAGCGGAGAAAAGATTGACTATATGCTTGAACTGCGTGCTTCTGGCAACGATATCGTAGCACCGTATGCCGACAAGTTCTCTGGTTCTACTTTCGTAGAAGGACGTCGTCCATGGGAAGTAAAAGTAGATATTGCTCTGCCTTGTGCAACCCAGAACGAATTGAACGGAGAAGATGCCATGAACTTGATAAATAATTCCGTACTTTGCGTTGGAGAAATTTCTAATATGGGATGTACTCCAGAAGCTATCGATGCATTCATCGAACATAAGCTAATGTATGCTCCGGGTAAAGCTGTAAATGCCGGTGGTGTTGCAACTTCAGGACTGGAAATGAGCCAGAATGCAATGCATCTGAGCTGGACTGCTCAAGAAGTGGACGAAAAATTGCACCAAATTATGCATAACATCCATGAACAATGTGTAAAATACGGAACTGAACCTGACGGATATATCAATTACGTAAAAGGTGCCAACATTGCAGGATTTATGAAAGTAGCACATGCTATGATGGCTCAAGGTATTGTCTAAAGAACTAAAAAACAAAAGAAAGAATAGAAATTGCAATTTTCTTGTCCTCAAATTTTTATTTGTGGTTTCTATTTCTTAATTTTACAATATATCTCGTTTAGTTGTATTTGTATTTTGTATTGCAGCTTGCGCTGCCTGCCTGAGAAGGTTCGGCAGCGTATTTTTTTCCCAAAAAGTACATAAATTCTAAATATGGCGTTATTCTTATAAAAAGTCAAGTTGAAATAATGCTATGAAATATATATCAACAATCATAATCTTATTTACAATATTAAACGGATGTACATCCGAAAAGCTTTCTGAACAGAAATTGAAGCAGGTAATCATCACAGGAAAAGAATATGCTACTTTTGGAGAAAAAGAATCAAGAAACAATATTTCCGGACAATTGGAAGAAAACAGTATAATCTCTTTTTACAGCAGAGGAGGTATAAGTGCAGAAAATATACCACTTACTTACACGCACGGAGTATGGAATTATACTTCCGAACTACAATGGAACACTGATCAGTCGGACGCGGTTGTCAGTGCCTATTACCCTTACATGGAGAGTGACAATTTTACGGTATATGAACCTGACGGAAAATTAAAAGACATTTTATACTATACAGGAAATACCCGATACGGTTCTCCTATTCTTTTAAAATTCAGTCATTTATTCTCTCAACTTGTCTTTCATGTTGATCCGCTTCTAAACAAGCAGCTCCAAGAAATACAGTTTACTCCTTCTGTTTCAGTACACTCATTCGATCCTTTTTCTGCTGAAATGGAATACACAGAGGAGCACCCTTATCCCCAAGTATTTACAAAACAAGAAAATGGTATATATACGCTACTTGTTCCTCCAGCTCCAGAGATACGGGTAGATATAAATATCACAACTGAGGAGGAAACATACACAGCATCCGTTCATTCTTCAGCCTTTCAAAGCGGATATCGATATAATTATAACATAAAATCATCAAACGACGGATGCGGAATCAGTACAGCTGAAGATTTTATCGCTTTTACTTATCTCATTAATGGAGAAGCGTATGGCGACAGATGTTTAGAAGAGTTCGGAACATCTGTCAATGGAAAAATGACTTATTATCTATTAAATGACATTCATTTTACTCCCGAAGAGTGTGCACGTTTGCAAAGTATCGGACATTATAACCAATCAGGTTTCGAAAACTCAGGATTTATAGATTGCCTGGACGGACAAAACCATACACTGTACGGACTAAAATTAGAACCTAAAAGCAATATGGATTCATATGCTTTGTTTTCTTTTGTTGATACAGCTGGCATTATCAAGGATTTAAATATTGAGAACGTATCATACTCCAATGCCGGATATACCTGTAAATATGAAGCTATTCTTACAGGTAGAAACAATGGTACAATAACAGGATGTCATATCAAAGGGAACAATTCTTTTACAGGAGAATCGGTTAAGCAGGCTGGCGGTATTGTCGGAATCAATAAAGGATGCGTCATTAACAGCTCTGCAGAGAACATTGATTTTCAACTGCCAAACGCTCAGGCTTCCGGTATATCTTTCAGTAATTTCGGACAACTGTTAAACTGTTATATGGCAAGTTGTGATTTTACTAATACACTGAGCAGTGGAGGTATCTGCTATACCATGGAACCAAGAAGTGAAATGAAAAATTGCTACACATACAAAACGATAGGATATCCATCAAAAAAGAAATATGGATCACTGGTATATAAAAGCAACAACTGTACGATAGAAAGCGGACTTTACTGCGATGTTAATATCAGAGGAGTATACGACACCTACCAAACTACCCCGAAACAGATATACACATACGATGAAAACACGATGAAAGCAGAAAATGATATACCAGTTATCGACATACTTAACAACTGGATATCAGATAATGCACAGCTTTATCCGGAAAAGATCTTTTACCAATGGATTAAAGGAGATATTCCTCCTATAACACTGGAACTCCGCTAGATTTTGTTTTTTTTAGGCTAAAGGACGATGCTTATGAGTAAAATATTGTATTTTTGCCACAAAATCAGTTTTCATGGAAAAAAATAAGAAATTAATCATCGTTATAGCAGCATTGATTGTTGTAATTGCTGGAGTTTCATTTTTAGCGTTCAATGAATTTCGCAAAAATAAAGAAATGACTGAAGTATTCGCCGTCGAAAAAGAAGAGATGGAAAACGAATACAGCACTTTTGCCACTCAATATGACGAGCTTCAGGTACAAATAAATAATGACTCTCTACGCGAAAAGCTGGAAAGTGAAAAGTTAAAGACTCAACGTTTGCTTGAAGAACTCCGCCAGGTAAAAAGTAGCAACGCCGCTGAAATCATACGTTTGAAAAAAGAACTGAAAACTGTTCGTGCCGTATTGAGAAGTTATGTCATGCAAATCGACTCACTGAATCGAATCAATGCTGCACTGATGGAAGAAAATCAGGAAGTGAAAAGTAAATATACAGCAGCTACTGCACAAATCAATACCCTAGCCGCTGAAAAGAAAAATCTTAATGAGCGAGTATCACTGGCAGCCCAGCTTGATGCAACGAATATATCTGCTCTTCCAATGAATAAACGAGGTAAAAAAGCACGTAAAGTAAAGGACGTGAAGAAAATTGCTATCTCGTTTACCATCGTCAAGAATATTACAGCCAAAACGGGTAATAAAACTCTATATATCCGTATTGCCAAACCTAACAACGAAATTTTATCAAAAGGTGATACAACATTCCCATACGAAGATCGTCAGATTACATATTCTATCAAGAAATATATTGAATATACAGGTGAGGAACAAAGAGTTACCGTATATTGGGATGTAGAAGAATTCCTCCCTGCGGGAACATATACTGTATACATCTTTGCTGATGGCAATATGATCGGTCAGAACTCATTCGAAATGAAATAAAACTTTATGAGAAAATACTTAATTTATTTCATACTCAGTTCCATTTTTCCAACGTTTTTTCTATCGTCATGCGGAGAAGACCGTTCTGGTGAATACTATGCCTTAATTGCAAGTAAGACATGGATGTATGAAACCATGCAACAGAATTATCTGTTCTATGAGGATCTTCCAGCTGAAGACGGACTGGATTTTTTCGATAAGCCGGCAGATTTTTTAATATCGGTGGCATCTGATCGTGATCAGAAAAATGGCGTTCTTTTCTCTCACATCGATTCTGTTAAAATATCCCGTGTGCAAAGCAGTTATCCTACATTCGGTATCGAAGGAAGCTTGGTTCGCGGTGTAAGCGGAGACTATTATTATACCATATTATATACTCAACCGGATTCTCCGGCCAGCGAAATGGGATTGAAACGTGGTGATCATATTTTTATGGTCGACAGTCAGAAAATCACAACCAGTAATTATACAGAATACTTCCAACGCCCAAGTAAAACGTACTGCTATCAGGTTGCAAGAATGAACGACAACGGAACTCCGGACAGTCTGGAGTTTACGACACCTGCTCCACGAATCGTTGAGGAACCAAGTGTATACTTAACACGCAATTTCACAACATCGACCGGAAAAAAAGTTTTCTATATAATGTATAACAGTTTCGAAATAACAGAAGAAGCTGAACTGAGAAATAAACTTGCAGAAGGTCTTGCCTCATCACCCAATGAGATTGTTCTGGATTTAAGATACAACCCCGGTGGCTACGTTTCTACAGCTTTGCTGTTGAGTACCATACTTGCTCCTGCTGATGCAATGGGAAAAACATGTTTCAACCTGATATTTAATGATAAACTGAATAAAACAGAAAATTATATGTTCGACCCAGCTCTTCTACAAGGAGTATCCAATGCTTCGTTCGACCATCTTTATGTGCTGACAACAGGAAATACAGCTTCAGCTTCAGAAATCATAATCAACTGCCTGCGCCCATATTTAGGCGACAAACTAATTCAGGTAGGAGAAAATACATTTGGCAAAAATGTAGCTCAAAGTTTATTTACCAATGCAGCTCATCCACAACTAGAATTCTGGCTAACAACATCGTACATAAGTAATTCAGAAAATTATTACGATTATTATACAGATGGTCTGAAGCCCGATTATGAAGAAAGTGAGGACCTTACCGGATATTTGGGAGAACTGGGAACAGAACAAGATTCTTTGATGGTCCCTGTATTGTATCACATAGAGCATGGCAATTTCCCATCAACAACTCCTAGTGAAACTAGAATAATGACACGTTGGTTTGGTACAAACTCTACTCCACAGGTGGTTTCTAATTCTATCGCCAATAAACCCAAACGTTCTAAACTGACTAGTTTCTAATTTTTCCAAAAGACAGTTAAGCTAAAAAAGCAAAAAAGACACAGAAACGCTCTTCCTTTTCAACCTTTTTACTTGGTGATTTGTTTATATTATAATATATTTGCAATGTTGCATAAGCAACTAAACACTAAAGAAAATTGGTAATGAAAAGAATTTTAAGTTTCATTTTATTGTTCGGGCTGGTTCTAAATGGTTATGCCCAACGAATCTTAAATTTGGACAGTTGCCGTGCACTGGCTCTCGCGAACAACAAAGAACTACGCATCGCGCAAGAAAAAATAAATGCTGCTCACTACCAGCAAAAAGCAGCATTTACGAATTATCTCCCAAAGATAGATGTGACGGGAAGCTATATGCGTACCCAAAAAGAAATATCTTTACTAAGCAATGACCAGAAACAAGTCATTGGCAATATGGGAACCAGCGTAGGAAACGAATTACAGCTTTTTGGACAAGAATTGCAACAAATAGCAATGCAACATCCTGAATTGCTTCCCCTCCTTACTCCTTTAAGCAATGCTATGGGAAAAATTCCAGGAGCATTAAACAATGCAGGACAAAGTATTATTGATGCATTTCGTACTGATACCAGAAATTTATATGTAGGAGCTGCTACCCTTACCCAGCCTATTTTTATGGGAGGAAAAATCGTAGCATATAATAAAATAACGAAGTATGCAGAGCAGTTGGCACAATCACAACATACTACAGGCATGCAGGATGTAATATTAAGTACGGATCAAGCCTACTGGCAAGTCATCTCTCTGGTCAATAAAAAGAAATTGGCAGAAAGCTTCCTGAAACTTGTTCAAAAGTTAGACTCTGACGTGAGTAAAATGGTTGCCGAAGGAGTAGCTACAACAGCGGATGAACTCAGTGTAAAAGTAAAAGTAAATGAAGCAGAAATAACACTTACTCAGGTAGAAGATGGGTTAAGTCTATCTAAAATGGTACTATGCCAGCTCTGTGGCATCCCATTGGATACAGAAATACGACTGGCAGATGAAGAAATTAAAGATTTGACATTACCCAATACATACACGGAAAGCAATGTAAATACCGCATTTGCAAACCGTCAGGAACTTAAATCGCTAGAACTTGCCGAAAAGATTTACAGACAGAAGGTAAATGTTGCTCGTGCCGAGTTTCTTCCTTCAGTCGGATTAACAGCAAACTACTTGTTCACAAATCCTTCACTGACTAATGGATTTGAAAATAAATTCAGAGGAATGTGGGGAATCGGTGTTGTCGTAAAAATACCTGTATTCCATTGGGGAGAAGGTATATACAAAGTCAAAGCTGCTAAAGCTGAAGCCAATATAGCACGCTACCAACTAGAAGACATAAAAGAAAAGGTAGAGCTTCAAGTCACACAAAGCTCGTATAAAGTTAATGAAGCTGTGAAAAAGCTGACCATGGCAGAAAAAAACATGGAAAAAGCCGAAGAAAATTTGCGATATGCTAATCTGGGATTTAAAGAAGGAGTCATACCTGCAAGCAATGTGTTAGAAGCACAAACGGCTTGGTTGTCAGCACAATCTGGCAAGATTGATGCACAAATCGATCTAAAAATGAGTGAAATATATTTGAACAAATCAATGGGAACATTAAAATAATAAATCAATATGACTGAAAAATCTCAACACAGCAATATCATGCTGGCATTTTTTACACTTGCTGCAGTAATTGTCATTGTAAGTATCATCGGATTCTTTACTCTCGGAAAGGGTCCTGAAATTATTCAAGGTCAGGCAGAAGCAACTGAATATCGCGTTTCGAGCAAAGTGCCAGGACGTATACTTAAATTTTTAGTAGATGAAGGAGAAAAAGTAAAGGTTGGAGATACACTTGCTATACTTGAAGCTCCGGATGTACAGGCTAAATTATCTCAGGCACAGGCAGCAGAACAAGCTGCACAGGCTTTAAATGAAAAAGCAATCCGTGGTACTCGTTCAGAACAGTTGCAAGCAGCATTCGAAATGTGGCAAAAGGCAAAAGCTGGTCTGGACATCGCAGAAAAATCATATAACCGTGTAAACAGATTGTATGAAGAAGGAGTTATGTCAGCTCAAAAAAGAGATGAAGCAAAAGCTCAATATGATGCAATGGCCGCAACAGAACGGGTCGCCAAAGCACAATACACAATGGCTAAAAATGGTGCACAACGTGAAGACAAAGCAATGGCAGCAGCTCAGGTAGAGCGTGCGAAAGGTGCTGTGGCCGAAGTTACTTCGTATATAAACGAAACTTATCTGATAGCATCTGCCGATGGAGAAGTTACAGAAATATTCCCTAAAGTAGGTGAACTGGTAGGTACTGGAGCTCCAATCATGAATGTTGCACAGCTAGACGATATGTGGGTTACCTTTAATGTACGGGAAGATTTCTTGAAAGATTTTACCGTAGGAGGTGAAATTACAGCTTATATACCTGCATTAGAAAAGAATGCAACTTTCAAGGTCACATACATGAAAGATTTGGGAACTTATGCAGCATGGAAAGCAACCAAGACAACCGGACAATTCGATTTAAAAACTTTTAAGGTAAAAGCCAAACCCGTACAAACAGTAGAAAACTTACGCCCCGGCATGTCGGCTATTATTGAAAAATAAAGAATAAACTATGTCAATTACTGTCCATAAACGCCTGTTACAAATTGCAAAACGAGAAGTTATACGCATCGCAACCAAGCCGATGTATCTCTTTTGCATGGTAATAGCTCCGATTTTCAGTTATATTTTCTTTACTACGCTAATGAGCAGCGGGCTACCTACCAATATGCCTGCAGGCGTAGTGGACCTTGACAATACTTCAACTACACGTACGATCATACGTAATCTGGATGCTTTTCAGCAGACTAAAATCGTAGCCCACTACGGTAGTTTCAACGAAGCAAGGGAAGCCATCCAGCGCGGAGAAATTTATTCATTCTATTATATTCCGGAAGGGACTACAGAGAACGCAATAGCAGGCAGACAACCGAAAGTGTCTTTTTACACAAACTATTCATACCTGATAGCCGGTTCTCTACTTTACAGAGATCAACGTACGATGAGTGAGCTTGCTTCTGCTGCCATAGGTCAGAGTACCTTATTGGCCAAGGGAGCTACAGAAGATCAGGCTGTAGCATTCTTACAACCAATTGTCATTGATACTCACCCACTGAATAATCCCTGGCTAAACTATTCCGTATATCTGTGTAACACACTATTTCCCGGAATATTGATGCTACTGATTTTTCTAATTACAGCATATACAATAGGAGTTGAAATAAAAGAAAATACAGCAAAGGAGTTACTTCATTTAGCAGATAATTCCATTGTTACAGCATTGGTTGGCAAATTATTACCACAAACAATTCTGTTTTTTATCATAGCTGTATTCTACAATGTATATCTCTATGGATTTTTACATTACCCATGTAACAGTGGTATCTTCCCAATGTTATTGTCAGGACTCTTATTAGTACTGGCTTCACAAGCTGTAGGTCTGTTTTTCTTTGGCCTATTTGGCACGCTTCGTCTAGCTCTTAGTACAGCCTCACTTTGGGGAGTTTTATCTTTTTCCATTTCAGGATTTACATTTCCGGTTATGGCCATGCATCCGACTCTTCAGGCACTCAGTGTGCTATTCCCATTGAGGCATTACTTTTTACTATATGCCAACCTTGCACTCAACGGTTATCCACTTATTTATGCCTGGCATTCTGTAGTGGCATTAATCATATTTATGCTGCTGCCATTCTTTGTATTGAAGAAACTGCGTACAATCATGTTACACTATACATATATCCCTTAAAAGGTCAATCATGGAAAAATATTCACTCCGACATATTATACGACAAGGGCTGAATGGACTGTTCTATATATTCAAAAAGGAACTTAAAGCTACGATAAAAGATCAGGGAGTCCTGATATTTTTCCTGCTGGTTCCATTAGCTTATCCGTTGATATATGCTTTCATCTATACAAACGAGGTTGTTCGTGAGGTTCCCACAGCAGTGGTAGACGCGAATAACAGTTCTCAAAGCAGAAAATACATACGTATGGTAGATGGAAGTCCCGATGTACATATACAGTCTTATTGTGCCGATATGGAAGAAGCAAGGCTATTGCTTAAGGGCCAAAAGGTATATGGCATTATATATATCCCTGAAAGCTTCAGTCAAGATCTGGCCGAAGGTAAGCAAGCTCACGTAAGCATTTATTGCGACATGAGCGGAATGCTTTATTACAAAGCAATTTTGCTGGCAAATACAGAAACCTCCTTGAAAATGAATAAGGAGATTCAGGTAAAGAGATTAGGTAATACAACAGAACGACAAGATGAAATCAGTACAACTCCAATAGAATATGAGTCTGTTTCTTTGTTCAATCCACAAGACGGTTTTGCCAGCTTCCTTATTCCAGCTGTTTTAATACTTATTATCCAACAAACTCTATTGCTGGGAATAGGTTTGTCTGCAGGAACAGCACGCGAACACAATCGATTCCGCGACCTTGTACCTATCAGCCGGCAATATCAAGGGACATTACGCATTGTATTAGGAAAATCGCTTGCATACCTGATGATCTATACTGTTATGTCGACATATATTCTCTGTCTGGTTCCTAAAATATTCAGCCTGGTACAGATAGCTCAACCAGCTACTTTATTCTGGTTTACTTTACCTTATCTGCTGGCATGTATTTTCTTTGCCATGACCTGCTCTATATTCGTTCATCACAGAGAATCGTGCATGCTGATATTTGTATTTACCTCTGTACCTTTACTATTTATATCAGGTATATCATGGCCAGGCGCAGCTATTCCTAAATTTTGGGAAATATTCTCATGGCTCTTCCCTTCTACGTTTGGAATAAACGGTTATGTACGCATCAATACCATGGGAGCAACATTACATGATGTCTTACCTATAATCAGGGGATTATGGATACAAGCCGTAGTGTATTTTATTACAACCTGTATCGTATACCGACGTCAAATCATGTTAAGTCGTAAACACGCGTTAGAACGATTAAAAACTTACCGGAATAAAAAGCGTCTTCAAGCAGGATAAATCCATATCCATATTTTAAAAAGCATTATAAAAAAACTCTTCTTTTATCATCTGTAAATGTTTGTTTCCAGAAATAAAAGAAGAGTTTTTGTTTATCAGTGTATCAATATCCTCGAACTATTCATGCAGACTTTCTATGTAAGTATATAGCTTCTTGTAAAAAGCATGCCGGGTTAATGTTGAAGCATCTCCCAATATAATCAGTTTCATACGAGCTCGGGTAATCGCAACATTCATACGTCGTAAATCATTCAGGAAACCAATCTGTCCTTCCTCATTAGCACGTACCAAACTAATCAGAATCACATCACGTTCCTGTCCCTGAAATCCATCCACAGTATTAATCGTGATAGCCTGCCGGTAAGGCTTAAAAAAAGCATCATTTCGGACAAGACGACGCAAATATTGTACCTGTGCCTTATATGGCGAAATCATACCTACATCAATCCGTTCATTCAAGAAACGTTCCCGTCCTATTTTGGTAATATAACCTTTCAGCTGCTCAATAGATAATTCAGCTTCCGACTTGTTTATTCTTCCATAATTTTCACCAATAAACTCCTCATTACAATCTAATCCTTCAGTATTGATCCATTCAATAGGAGTATCAAAATCGAGAATGCTACGATATTTTACTTCAGGAGCAGACTGCAACATCCCTCCGTAAAACCATTCCGATGAAAAACGCATAATCTCATCATTCATACGATACTGGAGCTTCAGCAGTGAAACAGTATCGGGTTTATTCTTTACAATAGTCTGCATCAGCGTATGTCCCAGTCCTGCACGAAGAGCTTCCGGTGCCTTTACCGTCGGAGGAAGCTGACAATGATCTCCTGCCAATATCACCCGGTCGGCTTTCCGTATCGGAATCCAGCAGGCAGCTTCAAGTGCCTGAGCGGCCTCATCAATAAACAATGTTCCGAATTTCTGTCCTGTCAACAAGCGATTGGCACTGCCAACCAATGTGCAGGCAATTACACGAGCCTCAGAAAATAAAGATTCATTGATACGAATTTCCAATTCTGTTGCACGGTCTTTCAGCGAATTAATCTTTTGCCGGACAGCTTCTCGTTCAGCGCCTTTTCTACTCCTGGCATACAATTCGCGTATCGCTTTACGAATACTCCATAGCTGCGGATAGTCAGGATGAGATTCAAAACGGCGTTCATAAGTGAACGATAACATCTTATCATTCACCCGACTAGGATTTCCTATACGTAATACACTTACTCCCCTGTCGACTAGTTTTTCACTTATCCAGTCGACAGCCATATTACTCTGTGCACAAACCAATACCTGATTTTCCCGATGAAGAGTTTCGTATACAGCCTCTACCAGAGTAGTAGTTTTTCCCGTTCCGGGAGGCCCATGTACGATTGCTACATCCTTAGCATGAAGTACTTTATTCATAGCTTCCTCCTGCGTAGCATTTAACCAAGGAAAGCGCAAAGGATGAAACGAAAAAGTAGAAGCAGGTTGAGTTCCATGAAAAATATCACGCAACTCTGCCAAACGATTATTTTTTGCTCCGATAACTTGCTTTAAAGCCTCAAACATCAGGCGATAACTTGTTTCATCAAAATAAAGTTGTACACCTACGACTTCTTTACTTTGCAAGGCAAGCAAAGCATCAACGGAAGGAAGAATCACAACCATCCGATCTTCATCCACGTAGTTTACTGTTGCGACAAAGTTCAGATAATTCAATTTACCCGAAACGTCTTGCGTAAAGAAACATACCGGACGTCCATATTCAAACTGATGTTCGACATCCTTGTCTTCACGTCGCTCAACTTCTATCACCAGCTGATTTAAGGCGTTATAATAATTTCGTCCCAGATTTAACGGATACCAGCACATACCGCGCTTGATTTTCCGTCCAATGCCCATCAGCTCTGTTTGCTGCTTAAACTGTTCCTTTTCGTATTCATATTCTATCTGCAACAATTCATATTGATGTTGCAAATAAAGTACAGGAGATTTTATACACGGATCTTCTCTCATAGGCTAAACATTTATTCCTTCTCACCTTCAGCCAGCATCTGTGCCCGCGACTTACTCTGGGTTACAACATAAACACCTACAAAAATCAATACCGCTGCCAATGCTTTGGTCCAGCCAAAGACTCCCATTCCCAAAAAGACTGATACTGTAGTTCCGACAATGGGCTGTATATAGTTATACATACTTACGACGGTAGGACGAAGTGTCTTCTGACCTACGAGCATCAAAATATAGGCAAAGAATGTTCCGAATAAGACAACATAACCAACTTCCATCCATACCGTAGCAGAGAAAGACATAGTCGTCATTGCTGAAAAATCACGGTAGGAAAAAGGAATGAAACAGATAGCCGCATAAGTAAACATCCATTTCATCAGTGTAAACACATTGTAGCGCGAAATAAGTTTCTTAAATATAGTCAGATAACAGGCAAAACTTACCTGAGCCGTTATGCACAATGCATCTCCCAAAATGCTGCCTCCTCCATCTACCGATCCGCCCTGATTGCTTAAAATCAGCATAAGCGCACCGATTGAGCCTAGAAATATACCAATAACCTTCTTGGGTGTAACAGGTTCTTTCAAAAAAAGTGCAGCCAATATCATAGTTACTATCGGCATGGTAGTAGTTACAATAGAAGCATCTATAGGAGATGTAAGCGACAAACCAAATGTAAAACATCCCTGATTGCACACAATACCCAACAGTCCGGCAAAGAAAAGTAACATCAAATCATGCGAACTAACTTTCTCCTTCGGAGCAAACAATGACGCAATCCAAAAACAAACCGCACCACCTATCATACGCATTGTAGCCAACGACAATCCGGTTATACCAGCTTCCATGGCCGCCTTTCCCATTGGCGACATCAATCCCCACATACTTGCCGCACCCAGCAAAGCAAGATGTGCTCTTATAACTTTTACATTCATGTTTTCTATCATATTTTTTACGATGCAAAGGTAAGAGTTATCCGAAAAAAGAGAGCTGTAAACATTGATTTATTCCAAGATTATCCGTATTTTTGTTTAAAACGTATAAACAAATACAACCATGAAGAAGCAAGCCGACTACATTAAACGTATCGAAATTAAAGGTCTATGGGGAAGAAAGAATATCTCATGGGACTTACGTGCTGATGTCAACATTTTAAGCGGAGTAAATGGTATTGGTAAAAGTACAATTTTGAACAATTCCGTACGATATCTTAACGAACTGGAAGGGCATGCATTGACTAATGGCGTACAGCCGGGAGTTTCTTTCGTATTCTCTCCTGAAGATGCTAATTTCATCCGATTTGACGTAATCCGTAGTTTCGACCGTCCGCTAATCAATTCCGGACTGCTTGAAAAGATAGGAAACTCAAGTGTAAAAACAGAACTCGACTGGCAATTATATCTGCTTCAGCGTCGCTATCTGGATTATCAGGTAAATATCGGAAACAGAATTATCGAACTGCTTACAAGCGGAGTTATAGAAGATCAGGCTCGTGCTGCTGAAGTTTCACGTCCCAAAACAAAATTCCAGGACTTAATGGATGATCTTTTCAGCGAAACCGGGAAAAAAATAAACCGCAGAAGCAACGAAATCTTATTCGAGCAAGATGGTGATATATTAACTCCTTACCAGCTGTCATCAGGAGAAAAACAAATGCTTGTCATTTTGCTTACCGTACTGGTACAAGACAATCAGCCATTTGCACTATTTATGGATGAGCCCGAAATATCTCTTCATGTAGAATGGCAACAACGGTTGATTTCACTCATCCGAAGCTTAAACCCTAATGTACAGATCATACTTACCACCCACTCTCCTGCCTTAATTATGAACGGATGGATAGATGCAGTGACAGAAGTAAGTGATATAACTACTCATTAAACAATTACGGCTATGGGAAAAAGACTTACAGAAAACCTTTCTTCACTCTATATTGGAGCAGCCAACAGTCTGAAGCCAAAACAAGCAAAAAGAAAAATCGTCGCATATGTAGAAAGTTACGATGACATATCTTTTTGGCGTTCCCTTCTGGTCGAATATGAGAATGACAAACGTTACTTTGAAGTCATGTTGCCATCCCGAAGTTCACTTGCCAAGGGAAAGAAATCAGTTTTGATGAACGAACTGGGAAGTCGTCTGGGAGAAAATATGATAGCCTGTGTTGACAGTGATTACGATTATCTTCTTCAAGGAAGGACTCAAACGTCACGGTATATCATCAACAGCCCCTACGTATTACAGACGTACGCCTATGCCATAGAAAATTACCACTGCTATGCCGAAGGCTTACACGAAGCGTGTGTTACAGCTACGCTAAACGACCATAAACTGATTGACTTTCCTGCCTTCATGAAACTCTATTCAGAAATAGCCTATCCGCTTTTCATCTGGTCTGTATGGTTTTACCGCCAACATAATTTATCAGAATTTTCCTTACTGGATTTCTGCTCTTTTGTAAAGTTAGACCAAGTCAGTACACGCCATCCTGAAAAAAGTCTGGAAATCATGTCCAAAAAAGTCAACCGTAAACTTCATGAGTTAGAAAGACGGCATGTAGAAGCCCTGGAAGAGATTGAAGATATGAAAAAAGAGTTCCGTACATTGGGAGTGTCCCCAGACAATACTTACATGTTCATTCAAGGGCATCACATTATGGACAATGTCATACTGCGTCTGCTGATTCCGGTATGCACAGTACTCCGTCGCGAACGTGAACAACAAATACACGATTTAGCTTTACACGACATTCAGTTACATAATGAGCTCACAGCCTATCAGCGTAGTCAGGTTGATATAGAAGTGGTTATCCGTAAAAATCCTCATTACCAGTCATCACCTCTTTATCAGATGATCCGGCGAGATATAGAAGCATTTCTGAAAATAGCCAAATAAATATCTGAGAGTGTGCCCCGAAAGACATCACGACACACTCTCAGAAAAAATTATATCTCATACCCTAACCTGATTAGTCCGACCCAATTACATTCACGAGTGTTGGCTATCAGATGGAAGGCAGGCTGTACATATCCGCTTTTCCCAAACAAGAACTTACAAGTCAACTCACTTGCCCATTCATGTTCAGTTGTAAAATCTGCATAATCAGCAAACACACTTCCTTCTATTTTCTTATAACGCATTACAAGTCCACCACCTACATAACTACGGCATCCTTGTTTCTCTGTCGGATTTATGGAATATTGAAACAAAGCATACAGACCAGAAGAAAGTTTTTGTTCCGCATATCCCCAAAGTACTATATTCAACTTTTTCTTTTCTTCCGTTTCACCATTTCCACTTTCATCACCAGCAGACATCCCGCTATGTAAAGCAATGCCCATATAATAACCGCTATCAGTGTTTTGATAATTTAATGATGTAATACTCAATATTCCATCCGTTTTCGGACAAAAACGAAAAACATTTTCCTTTCCGACAAACATGTTATAGCCGGTTCCATTATAAATGGAAGTTTCCATATGCCAGTTTCCCAGCTTCAACTTATAATCCATACCTACTGAAGCCACCGGATAATTGGCAATCGGATAATTAGCCGACAAAGTAGGAAATATACCGCATGAGCTATTGGTAAACAAAGATGTACACGGTGAATTAAAATAATCTTCATTCAGATTCCGTATTCCAACAAAAAGAGAAGAAGCCCCTACATGCCAGTTTATCCCTAATATGGCTAAAGCCAGAGGCAAATTTTCTTCTTCAATATTCGAATATACTTGCAAATCATCAACCAGCTTCTTATCACTCGTTCGTGCCACACTGATAGAAGCAACCTCAATGTTAACCGAATTGCCTAAGGATTGCAGGAAATCAGTACGAAGTAAATTCACCCATTTTGCTCCTTTACGAAAATCTGTTTGAAATTCAGTAGTGTAGGTCAGATTAAAATCCTGAGCTGCAAGGTAATGGTTTGTAAATGTAACCATTACCATAGCAGCACATAAAACAAATCTCTTCACAATCATTTATCACAACCATTTTACAAATCGCTTGATATACCAGTTTTTTATCATTTGAGTCAGTACACAGTATGAAAGCAGAATACCGACAAGCCAGAGGAAATAGCTTAATGGCAAAGGTTCAAGTCCGATTGAAGTTCCGAAAGGAGAGAAAGGAATGATAATTCCAATAACCATTATCAGCACAGTCAGTCCGGTAACCTGCCACGAAGCACAACTTTGTATAAATGGTATTTTCTGCGTACGAATCATATGAACAATCAATGTCTGCGACAGTAAACCTTCTATAAACCAGCCCGACTGAAATAACGTCTGATGCTCCACAGAATTACAGCTGAACACATACCACATCACCAGATAAGTAACAATATCAAAAATAGAACTTATCGGTCCGATAAATATCATAAAACGGCTAATATCAGAAGCATCCCATTTACGAGGCTTACGGAGATAATCAGCATCCATACGGTCAAAAGGAATGGTAGTCTGCGAAATATCATAAAGCAAATTCTGAATCAGCAGATGAATCGGCAACATCGGAAGGAAAGGCAAAAATGCACTTGCAGCCATTACACTAAACATATTTCCAAAATTCGAACTTGCTGTCATCTTTATATACTTAGTGATATTTCCAAATGTTTTTCTACCCTCAAGTACACCATCTTCCAACACCGTCAAGTCCTTTTCCAGTAGAATAATATCTATTTGGCTATATCTACAGCAGAATCAACCGAAATGCCGATATCCGACTGACGCAAAGCAGCAGCATCATTAATACCGTCACCCAAGAATCCTACAGTATTCTGCTGCTCTTGAAGCAACATAATGATCTGTGTCTTCTGAATAGGAGTTAATTTACTAAAGTTTCCCACCCCCAATAAAGAGGGTGGGAAACTTTAGTAAACTTATCCACCCAACTGATATGGGTATCGTGCAGTTAACATCTGATGCACAACTGTTAGGAGAAGTAATAGTAAAGGGGAACTTACCAGTTACACGAATGAAAGGTGATGCTATGGTAACCAGTGTTGAAAACAGCGTATTAAGCAAAGCTGGTTCGGCTAATGATGTACTAGGAAAAATACCGGGAATAACCAAGACGCAAGACAGTTATGAAGTTTTCGGAAAAGGAACTCCTCTGATATATATAAACGGAAGAAAACTGAATGACCTGACCGAACTGGAACAGCTTAATGCAGATGAAATAAAAAAATGTAGAAGTCATACGTAACCCTGGTTCAAGATACGATGCAACCGTCAAAGCTGTTATACGCATCCAAACAGTAAACAGACAAGGAGAAGGCTTCGGATTTAACTTACGGTCCAGCTATTATCAGTCGAAAAATACAGACTGGATCGAACAGGCCAACCTGAATTATCGTCATCACGACCTGGATATTTTCGGCTCCATTTACTTTAGTAATATGAAGTATATACAGGATTATACCGTTATTCTTAAGAAAAGAGGAACGCAGGAATGGACCCATAACATGAATAGTTTCAACGATAATTTATCCAAGATACTGGAAGGCAATATCGGATTCAATTATCAAATAAACGACAAGCATACATTGGGAATGAAATATCAACCTAACAAACAGCTTTCTTCAGATGGATCCAGAGAAACCTATACACATGTAACCACCGACAATCAGCTTTACGACGAAATATATTCTACCGCCAACAATTATACCGACGATGATTGGGGACATGAAATCAATGCATATTATAACGGTATAGTCGGTACTGCGAATATTGATTTCAATATAGACTATTTCCAAAATGGTAACCGGGAATACTCCAATGTAAAAGAGTTGAGTGAAAAGTATGAAGATCGCAATGTACATTCAATAGGAGATGTAAAGAACCGTCTGGTTGCCGGAAAACTCATAGTTTCCTTGCCTTTAGGAAAAGGAACACTTCCGTAGGAAGTGAGGTAACCTATACACATCGAAATGATGATTATCTTAATGAAGAAAATTATGTACCCACTTCATACAGCAAGCTTAAAGAAATAAATGCTGCCGGATTCGCAGAATATAGCCAGAACTTCCCGTGGGGCGACTGGTCTGTTGGAGTAAGATACGAACATGATAAATTCGACTATTTCGAGAATAACCAACATATAGATGAACAGAGCCGGACATTCGACAATGTATTTCCTCATCTGTCGTTCTCTACCAAATGGGGAAATATACAGACCCAGTTAAGTTACACAGCAAAAACAGTCAGACCTTCTTATCAACAACTTAGTAACAATGTTTCCTACTCAGACCGTTTCACCCAGCAAAAGGGAACTCCGACACTTCGCCCAACCATTATACACGATCTGTCATTGGCTACCGTATGGAAATGGTTACAGCTCAGTCTGTCTTACAGTCAGACTAAAAACTGGATATTATATTGGGGTGAATTGACAGAAGAAGATGGTTCACAGACCATATTAAGCTATCGTAACTGGAATAAATCCATTCCAACTTTCTCAGCTTTTCTTTCGGTCTCACCTAAAATAGGCTGCTGGTCACCAATGATTGGAATAGGTGTAAAAAAACAATGGCTTACAGTAGAATCCTTTAGCAAACCTTTCGATATGAAAACTCCAGTTTATGTAGCAAACTTCAATAATACCATCGAATTGCCAAAAGAATTTATTATCGGACTGGATGCCAATATCCAAAGTAAAGGTGCTTATCAGAATATTTACATAGAACATCCGACAGGCAGCATAAATCTGTCTGTCAGAAAAAGTTTCTTGAAAGATGCTCTCAGTGTTGAATTGAAAGGCAGTGACTTACTCGATACAAACAAAGATTATTATCACTTATATTCTGGAGATTATAATATTTATCAAAAAAATTCTTACGATAATCGTGAGTTTTCTGTAACAATAAGATACAAGTTAAATACAGCCAAGAGCAAATACAAAGGTACCGGAGCCGGTGAAAGCCAGAAAAACCGTATGTAATTTGTAGATATTATCAGTAAAAACACACATAATTTTGCTTCAATCCAGGTAATAAATTGATAAACCGATAATGGAGCAATAAAGGAAATTTGTAACAATTAGAGGTCTACAAAAAAACATGCTGATAAATGCAGAAAAACATCTCGATATTTTCAAAAAAATTGTAGAAATTTCCAGATGTTTTGTACAAAAAAATCGAGCTATTCTGCTGAGCTTTTTAAAAGAGTTCACAGAGAGTAAGAAAAGAGAAAAGAACGTTTTTCCCATAATACAAGGAAAGACAAAAAAAATAGCCTGCCCGGACAACGATTTCCTCGTCGTTCAGGCAGGCTATTATATGTATCTCAAGAATTATTTTTCAGGAGTATTTTCCAACGTTGCAGTCAGGAAGTCATAGAACTTCGAAACTGAAGGAATGTGACAACGTTCTTCCGGAGTATGCGGGCACTGCAAAGTAGGACCGAAAGAAATCATATCAAGTCCCGGAACTACTGCTCCGATAATACCACATTCTAGTCCGGCATGTATAACCTTCACTTCAGGAAGTTCGCCAAACTGTGCCTTATACGATTCCTTCATGGCGTGAAGGATAGGAGAATTAACATTTGGTTCCCATCCTGAATAGCTGCCCGAACGTTCTACATGCATACCAGCCATAGAGAAGCAGCTTTCGATAGCTGTATTACGGTAATCTTTCATTGATTCACGAGAACTACGTGTCAAAACTTTAACAGCTGACTTTCCATTGGCAATTTCAACAATGGCAAGGTTAGAAGATGTTTCTACTGTATCAGGAATAGTCGGGATGAAACGTTCCACTCCGTTAGGACATGCATAGATAGCATCTACCAAGTTATCGCGGATTTCTTCAGGAACCATGTACTTCGGCAATTCCACACGTTCTGCCTTAAAGCTCAGTCCTTCTTCGATTGTAGCAAATTCATCACGCCATACTTGTTCACACTCACCAACGAATGCCAGTACATCTTCTACTTCTGTTTCGGGTACAGTAATCACAACTTCGCATTCACGCGGAATAGCATTACGCATGTTTCCACCTTCCCACGATACCAGACAAGCTTCATCGTATGCAATAACCTGATTCAGGAAGCGAGCCATAAGCTTGTTTGCATTGGCATGTCCCCAGCCAATCTGTATACCAGAGTGACCACCACGCAGACCTTTCAAAGTAACTTTCAAAGCTACATCTTCCGGATCGGTTTCTTCTTCCTTATATTCCAATGTAGCTGTCAAATCTTCACCACCGGCACAACCGATATACAGCTCACCTTCTTCTTCAGAATCGAGGTTCAGCAAAATATCGCCTTCTATTTCTCCAGGTTTCAAGCCGAAAGCGCCATACATACCAGTTTCTTCATCGGCAGTGATCAGTGCAACCAATGGGCCGTGTTTTAATGTTTTATCTTCCATTACAGCCATGATTGCAGCTACCCCCATACCGTTGTCCGAACCAAGTGTAGTGCCTTTTGCCTTCACCCATTCACCGTCTACATAAACCTGAATAGGATCGTTTTCGAAATCATGCTGTGTATCTTTGTTCTTTTGTGGAACCATATCCATGTGTGCCTGCAAGATAACCGTCTTACGGTTTTCCATGCCCGGAGTGGCAGGCTTGCGGTAAATGATGTTTCCAGCCTCATCCTGAAAAGCTTCAACACCAGCATTCTTACCGAACTCCAGTAAAAATGACTGAACTTTTGCCAAATGTCCTGACGGGCGAGGCACTTGAGTTAACGAATAAAAATGCTTCCACACATTCTGTGGAGCCAGAGAAAGAATTTCATTCATAGGTTTTAGTTTTATTTTTATTTGTAAGCGGCAAAGCCACCAGTCCATATATTCCTAACAAAATTAATAAAAAGGTTTGAATACCATGCACTAAAAGCGCAAATATTCCTGCATCTTCCTTACTTACTCCGTACATCATCATCATGGTGATGACAGCAAAGTGCCACGGACCTGCTCCATTCGGTGTAGGAACAATAACGGCAATACTCCCTACCACAAACAATACCAGTCCGGCAACCCAGCCTAGTCCGGCAGAAAAGTCGAAACAGTAAAACGTCAGATAAAAATGCAGATAATAACATAACCAGATAGCGACAGTATAAATGATATACAATACCGGACGGTGTACCTGACGGATGGAAAGACATCCCAGCCAGACATTTTTAATCAGTCCTCTGACCTTAGCAAAAATTGTCAGATTACGTATCAACCAGAAAAGCAGCACCAAAGCCGCTGCTATACAGATTAACGTTATATAAAAATTAGTCGACGAAAACAAATGCAGAAAAAAAGCTCCGTCAGTACCTGTTATACGAAAGAAACGGGCAAAGACTCCCGACTGAAGCAACAGCGTACCTGCGGTAATAAGCAGTACACAGACAGAATCAACTAAACGTTCGGAAACGACCGTTCCAAGAGATTTGGAAAAAGAAACATTGTCATATTTTGCAAGTATGCCGCAGCGCGAAACCTCTCCTACCCGAGGTAAAACCAGATTGGCCGCATAAGCAATAAATATGGCATACACACTATTCGAAATTTTAGGATGTTCACCAAGAGGAGCCAATGCCAGGTTCCAGCGCCACCCGCGAAACAGATGACCGAAGACGCCAAAAACCAGTGAAAAAAGCATCCAGCCATAATTCATACCTCCGTCCATCACCTCATAAACATGCCGGAAGTTGAATCCATGATACGTCCATAGCAAAATAACCGCCCCTAACACCAAAGGCAAAGCTACCTGAAAGACTTTATTTATGAGTTTTTTTATATCAGTTCGTTCCAAAACCTAATCATTTATTAAAGATTAATGCTTACATTTGCACGATGCAAAGATAATATCTTGCTAGAATAAATCTTTATTTATATCGAGAAAATACATACGGAATGAAATTAGTTAAACCGAAAAAGTTCTTAGGACAGCACTTTCTGAAAGACTTGCAAGTGGCAAAAGACATAGCCGATACAGTAGATACCTGCCCTGACCTGCCGATATTGGAAGTAGGACCTGGTATGGGAGTGTTGACGCAATTTCTCATCCCGAAAGGAAGACCGGTAAAGGTAGTAGAACTGGATTTTGAATCAGTTGCTTACCTACGGGAGAATTTTGCAGAGCTGGGTGACAATATTATTGAACAGGACTTTCTGAAAATGGATTTATCTGCTCTGTTCAATGGAAACCCTTTTGTCCTGACAGGTAACTATCCGTATAATATCTCCAGCCAGATATTTTTTAAAATGCTCGATTACAAAGATCTGATACCTTGCTGTACAGGCATGATACAGAAAGAAGTAGCCGAACGTATCGCCGCTTGTCCAGGAAACAAAACATACGGTATTCTGAGCGTACTGATTCAGGCTTGGTATAAAGTAGAATATCTGTTTACCGTACACGAGCATGTGTTTAATCCTCCTCCCAAGGTTAAAAGTGCCGTAATACGCATGACACGCAACGAAACCAAGGAGCTGGGATGTAACGAGAAGCTGTTCAAGCAAATAGTAAAAACTACGTTCAACCAACGTCGCAAGACATTGCGTAACTCCATTTCTCCGATACTGGAAAAAGGAAACCCACTCAGTGCAGATCCTATATTCAACAAACGTCCGGAACAGTTATCGGTAGAAGACTTCATAGAATTGACCAACCGGGTGGAACAGGCACTCGCAACTGAGTAAGGTATGGAAAGCGAAGAAATTAAAAAGGTATCAGAACTGATCGAAAATAAAAAATCGGAGGAACTAAAAGAGTTTCTGCAAGAACTGCATCCAGCCGATATTGCCGAATTGTGCGATGAACTTGATGCAGAAGAAGCGCGCTCCATTTATCTGTTACTCGACAATGAAAAAGCTGCCGACGTACTGATTGAAATGGATGAAGACGCACGTAAGAAATTCCTCGAAATATTGCCTTCGGAAACTATTGCCAAACGTTTTGTCGACTACATGGACTCTGATGATGCTGTAGACATCATCCGTGATATGGACGAGGACAAGCAGGAGGAAATTCTTTCGCACATCGAAGACATCGAACAGGCAGGCGACATTGTAGATCTGTTGAAATACGATGAAGATACAGCCGGTGGTTTGATGGGTACAGAAATGGTTATCGTAAATGAAAACTGGAGTATGCCCGAATGCCTTCGCGAAATGAGAATTCAGGCCGAGGAAATGGACGAAATCTACTATGTGTATGTAGTAGATGACGATGAACGGTTGCGTGGAGTATTTCCTTTAAAGAAAATGATCACCAGCCCATCGGTTTCGAAAGTAAAGCATGTAATGAAAAAAGATCCGATATCGGTACATGTAGATACCCCGCTGGAAGAAGTAGTACAAGTCATCGAGAAATACGACTTGGTGGCTGTTCCGGTAGTAGACAGTATCGGACGCCTGGTAGGACGTATTACAGTAGACGACGTAATGGATGAAGTTCGCGAACAGGCCGAAAGAGATTACCAGTTGGCTTCCGGTTTGTCACAGGACGTAGAATCGCACGATAATGTATTCCGTCAGACAACGGCACGTCTCCCCTGGCTGCTCATTGGTATGCTGGGAGGTATCGGAAACTCCATGATATTGGGTAATTTTGATACAACTTTTGCGGCACATCCCGAAATGGCCCTGTATATTCCGCTTATCGGTGGAACAGGAGGAAATGTAGGAACACAATCGTCTGCTCTTGTCGTTCAGGGACTTGCCAACAGTTCGCTCGACTCTGGAAATACTTTTCAGCAAATATTAAAGGAATCGGTCGTTGCTCTTATTAATGCAACAATCATTTCCATGCTGGTATATATTTACAACTTTATCCGTTTTGGAGCGACCGCTACAGTCAGTTATTCTGTTTCCATCAGCCTGTTTGCCGTAGTTATGTTTGCTTCTATTTTCGGTACACTCGTTCCCATGACACTGGAAAAACTGAAAATTGATCCGGCAATTGCTACCGGACCGTTTATATCAATCACCAATGACATTATAGGTATGATGATGTACATGGGAATCACCGTATTGCTTTCTTAAATATTTTCATACATGGAGGCTTGTTCTTATAAATACTGAAACAGCCTCCACGCCTTTTATTCTTAATAAGGAATCCCCAAAACTTATTTAATGCAAAAAAAATTTAGAAAAAAATATTGAAAATCAGATTTTATTCTTTTAATTTGTAACTACGGATTAAGATAAGCCGACATAATTCTTTAAAATCTATATACGATGGAAGTAAATGAAACAACCCGTCCACTAACTGAAGTTCCGGCAGAAAACACTCCCGAAACTCCGGTTTCTACTGTTGAGAATGATGAAAAGACGTTGTATTCTCCAAAACAAACGCAAGAAGAAGTAATAGAACGCTTAACAGAAATCAACAATAATACCTGCGATGCAGACAAACAAGAAATAGACTACCTGAAACAAACGTTCTACAAATTGCACAAAAGCGAGCAAGATACAGCGAGAAAGAACTTTATCGAGCAAGGCGGAAACCCTGAAGATTTCACTCCGGCCCCCGACCCGCTGGAAGCTAAATTCAAGGAAATCATGAGTTCCATCAAAGAGAAACGTAGTGCTATGGCAGCAGAACAGGAACAGGAAAAAGAAGAAAACCTGCAAAAGAAGCTCGAAATCCTGGAAAAAATGAAAGCGCTTACCGAAAATACGGAAGATACAGGAAAGATCTATAACGAATTTAAGCAGCTTCAGCAGAAATGGAATGAAATCAAACAGATTCCTGTTGGTAAAATAAACGAATTGTGGAAAACATATCAGCTTTACACTGAAAAGTTCTATGACATGGTAAAGCTTAACAATGAATTCCGTGAATATGATTTCAAAAAGAATCTGGAACAGAAAACTTATCTGTGTGAAGCAGCCGAAAAACTGGCAGAAGAACCAGATGTTGTATCAGCTTTCCATCAATTACAAAAATTACATCAGGAATTCCGCAGTATCGGTCCTGTAGCCAAAGAACTGCGTGAAAGTATCTGGGCACGGTTTAAAGCCGCTTCTTCAGCAGTAAACCGCCGCCATCAGCAACACTTTGAAGCTCTGAAGGAAAAAGAGCAGAATAACCTGGACCAGAAGACTGTTATCTGCGAAATTGTAGAGTCAATGGAATATGATACATTCAAAACTTTCGCCGACTGGGAAGACAAAACTCAGGAAATTCTCGCTTTGCAAGCTAAATGGAAAACTATCGGATATGCTCCGCAAAAAATGAATGTGAAAATATTCGAACGTTTCCGTGCTGCCTGCGATGAGTTTTTCAAACGAAAAGCTGCTTTCTTCAAGTCTGTAAAAGAAAGCATGGTCGAAAATCTTGAAAAGAAAAAAGCTTTATGCGAAAAGGCAGAAGCTCTGAAAGACAGCACTGACTGGAAAGAAACTGCAGAAATTCTGACTAAATTGCAGAAAGAATGGAAAAACATCGGTCCTGTTGCCAAAAAGCATTCAGACGCTGTATGGAAACGCTTTATCGGAGCTTGCGATTATTTCTTTGCACAAAAGAATAAAGCTACTTCTTCACAACGCTCGGTAGAGTTTGAAAACATGGCAAAGAAAGAGGAAATCATCAAACAGCTGGCTGCACTTGGCGCATCGGGAACAACAGATGAAACAACATCGGAACAAACACGTGCTTTAATGAAAGAATGGAACAGCATAGGTCATGTTCCGTTCAAAGAAAAAGACCGTTTATACAATGAGTTCCACGGCTTGATAGACAAACTGTTTGACAAACTGAATATTTCAGCTTCTGAAAAGAAATTAAGTAATTTCAAATCGGGTTTGAATAAAGGTGATAACTTATACCGTGACCGTGAAAAACTGGTACGTACATACGAAGGGTTGAAAAATGACATTCAGACTTATGAAAATAATTTAGGATTTTTATCGTCTGCTTCGAAAAAAGGTAATACCCTTGTAACTGAAATTACCCGTAAGATTGAACGCTTGAAAGGTGAAATGGAACTGGTTTTGAAAAAAATACAAGCTATCGATGAAAAGCTGAACGAAGAATAAACCAAACGAAATTCATATTTTAGAATAAGAGTACCGATTTATCCAAAAAGTCGGTACTTTTTATTTATTAGCCCTAAACTGAAGAATACAAATTTCCAGACTATTATCTACAAAAAATTCCTTCAGACAATCCAGTGAAGATATCTGAAGGAATAGATAACAGGAGTTTTTACTATCAGGAACGTTTACGTTGCGGACGTTCCTTTTTCATCTGTTCGAAAGCTTCTTTCTGTTCATCTGTCAGCAAAGAAGTGATTTTCTCATTTAGCTTTTCCATTTCACTTCTCCGCTCCTCACGTAAAAGTTCTTTCTTGAAAAATTCTGTATAAAGTTCAGTAATCTGCTTTTCCTGCTCATCAGTCAGGTTCAGCTTCTTGTCGAGCTTTTCTACTATCTGTTCTGGAGTACAAGTTCCCCCTCTGCGCTGAGCATCAACTGTATGTATGCCCAGTAAGGTTACTAAAGCCAGAAAAATAATTTTCTTCATGACAATTGTCTTTTAGTAATATTTATCGAATCGTATATACAAAACTTATCATAGCATAAGGTTTCAGTACATTGCTGTTGATATAATCGTAATAGTTGCTTCCGATACTATGAGTAAAAGCCTGATTCTGCTTCAGCACATCAAAAGCTTCCACCCTGATTTCGGCTGCATTGTTTTTCAGGAATTTTTTACCTAGTGATAGATTCCATAAGAAATAATCTTCTGTACCCGTATCCAGACCGGTATATCCGATATAATCGAACGTACTGCGGAAAGTAAGTCCCTAGAAGAATGTCCATCCCAACTTTGCCGAAGCTGTATGAGTAACATAATCACTACCTGTAGCTGTATCCAAAGAACTGAACATCTTATTGATACCAGCTGAATAAGACGCAGTAAAATCAAGGTTATTACTTATATTGCTACCAATAATAATCTTCGGTATCAGATTCAGTTCACGCGTCTTACTTTCTATTCCGTCGAAAATAGTAGGTACATTGGCATAATTAGCCGAAAGGCTGAGGTTGATATTACTCCGAATAAAATCAATAGGGAAACCATAAGTCAGCATCGACTGCAAACTATAGTAACCATCCATATTTACCGGACGAGTAAACTGTGCTCCCTTACTCAGTGTGACCGACGGAGTAAGCTCCATATCTTCTTTTGCAACGAAAGTACTGTCGGCTACATAATCTTGTTGTATGGTAGCCCCAACCATGGCAATAAACGTATGTCCAGACTTTGTCGTACGCAAATAACGCAGATTCGCCGTATGTGACAACTGCTGGTCGAGGTCTGGATTTCCCGCAGAAAGAAAAAGCGGATTGGAATTATCTATAACATTCTGCAAGCTCGTAACCGAAGGAGCAGATGATTTGCTGCGATAACGTAACTGTAGCGAATTGGTCCGATCTAAAGAATAACGCATGGTAAACGATGGCAATATAGAAAAATACCTGTGCGACAAATTGTCTGCCTGCGGATAGACCATATCACCTTTCAAATCTGCCCATTGTGCATCAACTCCCAGCATAGCGTTGAATTTACCGGCACGATAATGAAGTCCTACACTTCCTGCCTGAGTAAGATAGCCCGACTGATACTCATTCGACAGGCTTTCATCCAACTGATTGTAAAGATCACTCACCGCAGACTTCTTATACGTCTTACGGTCATTTTCTGAATCGGTATAACTCAACTTATATCCTAGCTGCAACTGCATATAGTCGGTTAACCTTTCCGTATAACTCAGATTAGAGCGCAAGGTATATTGACGGTTCAATGTCTGCTTCCACTGACTGTAGCTGTCTGTTTTCGACAAGCCGTCGGCACTATACAATGTATTAAGATAATCTGTATATGTATTTCCATCGGTATTGCTCATTTTCCCACTGAGCATCAACGACAGGGTACGTCCTTCCTTCAGGAAACGATGACGCAAGATAAGGTCAGCTCCAACATTGTAAGCATTGTCTTCTCCCAACGTAGCAGTTTCTGTTTCATTATCAGACATGCCATTCAACAGATTCAGTCCCAGAAGCAATCCATGACTGTCATTATTCTGAAAGCTCAATGTTGGACGAAACTGTAACGAGGTTCTATTACTTATCTGATAATCCAGTTTCATATTAAAACGATGGTTCCAGTTCTTCATAGAGCTTTCCTGATACTCACTATAAGTCATTCCAGGAAGAGATGAGTCGAAATATTCACGTTCGGTCTGCTGCTGTGTCAGATTGTCCGACTGATTAAAAAAGTAACTGCCTGTCACCTTCCATTTTTCTCCCCACTGATCCACATAGTTTATACCAAGTCCGTTCGACGAAGTAACACCTCCTGTACTGCCTACCATAAAATCAGAAGCATTTCCACCGAAAGCACCTCCACGTCCTCCGTTACGACCACCTCCACGCCGCTTGCCACTTGCTCCAGAAGACATAACTCCCGCTAAATCCTCCTGCGAGAAGTTCTGCAGGTTCACATTGTTCGACATACCCAACAATGAAATACGACGATCTTCATTGAAGAAATTTACATTACCGTTTACCTTATAACGATCCTCAGTACCGTATCCAGCCGACACTTCACCAAAAGTTCCCTGGCGGAATCCTCCCTTCGTCACAATATTGATAGTTTTTATTTCTTCGCCATCATCGAACCCGGTAAATTCTGCCTGCTCACTTTTTTTATCGAAGACCTCGATACCTGCAATAATATCAGAAGGTAAATTCTTAATGGCGAGATTCACATCTCCATCGAAAAACTCCTTCCCATCTACTAGCACCTTTTTCACTTCCTCTCCTTGAGCCTGAATACTTCCACCTTCTACAACAATCCCCGGCATCTTAGCCAATAAATCTTCGGCTGAACTTCCTTGCATTACTTTAAAGGCCTCAGCATTATACAGCAAACTGTCGCCTTTCTGCTCGGCACGTGTAGCACGCGCATTAACAGATACCTCATCCAGCAGGTTTACATCCTCGCGCATCGTTACATTAACCTTTTTTTCTCCAGAGGAAGGAATAATAACGGCTTCCTTATATGTTTTATATCCTACATATGAAATCTGTAGCGTATAAGTACCTGCCGGAAGTTTCTTAAATTGAAACATTCCTTTCAGATCGGTAGATGTATAGTTGATTTTTCCATCCCCAGCTATCAGTTGAACCGTAGCCGAAATCAATCCCTCCCTAATCTTCTGATCTGTCACAACTCCCGAAAGTGTCTGTGTAAAAACAGAGAGTGAACATAATAAAGCAACTCCTAAAAAAACAAATCTTACCCTCGTAAACATACTCACTTTATATAATTTTTTTCTTATTCGATATCTTTACTTCAACAAAAATAATCTACTTGCAAATACAAAATATGTTCTCTCAACAAAGTAGTGGTAAACAACATCAATGTAGTGGTAAACAACATCAATGTAGTGGTGAACACCACTTTGCTTATTTTTTCAAACCGACAGAAACTTTTATTTTTGCAAAAAAGAACAAGTTATGTGGTAAATTAAAAAGTTACCGTTTTACATCGATCTGATATTCTGTCTGGTGTTATTACCGGCTATGATGACCTTGCTGCCTATCGAACGATGGCTGATAAACAATTCACTATTCGTATACCTGTTGGTTTCATGGTTGTATATCGTATATATCCTGAACCGCCGCTTTATCATGCCTTTTATGTTTGCCGGGAAAAAACGTTTTTGGATAGCTGTTTCTCTTATTTTACTTACAGCTGTTGGTACTTACCTCATAACTCGCTATCAAATGAAAGTCCCGTTACACCACATGAGACGTACCCGACTTTTACAACATATCCCAAAAATCAAACTTCAGCAACAAGCTGTATGATTTCTGTATGTAGTTGTGATTGCCTTTAGTGCAGCTGTAGGACTACTGACTCAACTTTATCACCAAATAATGGAACGACAAGCTGTAGAATTTGAGAAGAAAAAAGCCGAACTAGCACTTTACAAAGCACAGATTAATCCTCATTTTCTTTTCAATAATCTGAATACTCTATATGCTATGGTAGTAACAGAATCTCCTAAAACGGAAGATGCCTTTATTCAATTTATCAATCTGATGAAATATATGTATGCCAATAATACAAAAGATAAAATTCCTCTACACATTGAAGTAGAATACATTCGTCAGTATATAGAACTCCAAAAATATCGAATAGCAGAAAACTTTGATGTTCATTTTTCTTACGTACACGATGAAACGGAACAAATGAATATAGCCCCTATGATTCTGATTACCTTTGTCGAATACGTATTTAAACACGGTGTATCTTCTCATAAAAAAGGAGAGGCGTATATTACCATTCGCGTAGAAAAAGGAGAATTATTATTGGCAACAAACAATCCTTTATTAAACCATCCGGACTCAAAAACATCCAAAGGAATAGGAATAGAAAACTGCAAAAAGCGCCTCGATCTTCTTTATCCGAACAGGTATAGTTTGTTTACAGGAGAAAGAGACGGGAAATATGCCGTCACACTGAGTATCAATTTAAGACAATGAACATAAAATGTATAGCAATCGATGATGAGCCAATGGCGCTGGACATCATATCCAGCTTCTGCCAGCGCCATGGAAATATAGAACTGACAGTCTTTACCAATCCGATTGCAGGCATTGAACAAGTCAAGAAAATAAAACCCAATATTCTTTTCCTTGACATAGAGATGGAAGACATCAATGGAAGAGATCTGGCTCGTGACCTTCCTCACGAAGTAATGTTGATTTTTACAACAGCCTATGCACAATACGCTCTCGATGGTTTTGAATTGAATGCTATAGATTTTCTTCACAAACCATTCTCGTATGCTCGTTTTGAAAAAGCAGTACAAAAAGCTATAGAGCTACAAACACTACAACAACTTTCCGTTCAACCAACATTTACAGACGAGTATATCACACTAAAAGTGGAATACAAAAATACAAATATCCAGCTGAAAGATATTCTATATATAGAATCGATGGATAACTATGTGAGTATTCATCTCACCAGTCAGCCGACTCTAACTTCACAAATGAGTTTGAAAACGCTACAGGAACTTTTGCCCAAAGAAAAATTTATACGAGTACACAAGTCCTTCGTTGTCCCAATCTATCGGATTGCCAGTTATACTTCTAAAGAGATTCTTTTATATAATGGAATCAAAATTCCTGTAGGCAGAAGTTATAGTAAATATCTGAAAGATAAAAATTCAAAAATGGCATAAGATACAAGATATCAATAAAATTAAGCAGAAGAAAAGAAGTACAGAAAAGTCATTTCATCTGATTTTACAGTCAAATAGTAACAATTTGGAGAAAAGCAAATAAAGTCATGACGGTTTCTTGATTAAAATCCATATTTTTGCACCTCACAAAAACTACCAAATGCATGAATGACTACAAATTTCACAAAAAATTTCTTTGTTTAATTTTACTGATTGTGAAATTCGGCTTACTTTGCCATGCGCAATCATCCATCATTGCGGAAAAAGATTCTACTTATCTGCCAGCTGATTCGCTATTTGCCAGATATCTGCATAGTCAGAATGTAGCAATCATAAATAACAATGACCTGAAGCTGCTGCCCAGTGGCAGAGAAAAATTTAACGACCTTTTTGAAGAAATCAAAAAGGCAAAGCATCATATACATCTGGAATACTTCAATTTCAGAAATGACTCTATCGGAAATGCATTGTTTGACTTGCTTGCGGAGAAAGTAAAAGACGGAGTGAAGGTACGAGCTATGTTCGATGCCTTCGGAAATATGTCAAACAACCGTCCACTTCGTAAAAGACTACTTAAAGATTTAAGTAAAAGAGGGATAGAGATTATTACATTCGACCCTATTACTTTCCCGTATGTTAATCATGCAGCCAGTCGTGACCACCAAAAAATTATAGTCATAGACGGTAAAGTAGGATATACAGGAGGTATGAACATTGCCGATTATTATATAAACGGACTTCCCAAAATCGGCGCATGGAGAGATATGCATATCCGTATCAAAGGACCTGCCGTTGAAAAATTGCAGGAAGTTTTCCTCACAATGTGGAATAAGGAAACCAAACAGCAAATCGGAGGAGACGAATATTTTCCATTTGGGGAAGATTCGTTGAATGCAGCTCCTGTACATGCGGGACATCAGGTAGCAATCGTACAGCGGGCTTCCAAAATATCTCCTGAAGCAATGAGACATGCATATATTGCAGCCATCAATTCGGCCGAACGGAAAATACAGATTATCAATCCTTATTTCACCCCGACATCCAGCATTCGCCGCGCCATTGAAAAAGCTGTCGACCGTGGAGTCAGAGTAGAAATCATGATTCCCGGAAAGTCGGATATCAGCTTCACACCCGATGCAGGATTTTATCTTGCTAACCAACTAAGAAAGAAGGGAGCGCATATTTATGTTTACAACGGAGGATTCCATCATTCTAAAGTCATGATGGTAGACGAACGATTCTGTACCGTAGGTAGTACAAACCTGAACAGCCGGAGTTTACGATATGATTACGAGATAAATGCATTCGTTTTCGATTTGCCTGTTACAGCACAACTGACTGATATATTCAGTGCCGACAAACAGAACAGTACGATCATGACTAAAGAGGTTTACAAAAAGCGAACTCCATGGAAACGATTTGTCGGATGGTTCGCTCATTTGTTTACTCCTGTACTCTGATTATCGGTCAGTAAATTAAAAAAATTAAGAAACATTCTCCCATTAAGTACAATATTTTTCTTATTTTTGCCAAATATGTAACACGCCTGACAAGGCGCAAAAAAAGCAAAATGAGAGTAATCGACTTAATAAAATCACCTGAAAAGACAGCCTTTTCATTCGAGATTCTTCCTCCGCTGAAAGGCACTGGGATAGAGAAATTATATGAAACAATCGATTCGTTGCGCGAATTCGATCCTAAATACATAAACATCACTACCCATCGAAGCGAATATGTATATCGCGAACTGGGTAATGGTCTTTATGAGCGCAAACGAATCCGCCGTCGTCCCGGTACAGTAGCGGTAGCAGCTGCCATACAGAACAAATACAATATTACGGTAGTTCCACACATATTATGTAGCGGATTTACACGTGAAGATACAGAGTATGTATTATTAGATTTACAGTTTTTGGGAATCACTGATTTATTGATTCTGCGTGGTGATAAAGCCAAACATGAACAAGTATTCACTCCTGAGCCAGGAGGGTATGCACATGCCATAGAACTGGAACATCAAATCAATGATTTTAATCAAGGTGTATTCGTCGACGGATCACCAATCAAGGCTCCTGTACATCCATTCAGCTATGGAGTAGCCTGTTATCCGGAGAAACACGAGGAAGCTCCCAATATGGAACAAGATATCTACTGGCTGAAAAAGAAAGTAGAAGCTGGAGCCGAGTACGCTGTAACTCAATTATTCTATGACAACCGGAAATTTTTCGAATTTGTAGATCGTGTTCGTCAGGAAGGTATTGATATTCCTATTATTCCGGGAATTAAACCGTTCAGTAAGTTGTCACAGCTGTCCGTTGTTCCCAAAACATTTAAAGTTGATTTACCTCAGGAACTGGCATTGGAAGCTTTAAAATGTCAAACAGATGAAGAAGCTCGCCAGCTGGGAGTAGAATGGTGCATCAATCAATGTCGTGAGTTGATAGCTCATGGTGTACCTAGTATTCATTTTTACACCGTAGGGGCAACAGAAAGCGTACGCCGTGTAGCTAAAGAAATTTATTAACTGTGTTTTTCAAAGACGTCATAGGGCAAACCGAGGCAAAACGCCATTTGTTGACACTCGTACACGAAGGACGAGTGCCCCATGCCATATTGTTTTGCGGAGCAGAAGGTACAGGGAAATTACCTCTGGCATTAGCGTTAACTCGCTATCTGTGTTGTGAAAATCCGGGTGAAGAAGATGCCTGCGGAAAATGTCCTTCATGCATAAAAATGAACAAACAGGTTCATCCTGACGTACATTTTGCTTTTCCGGTAATAAAGAAAAAAGCAGGACGCGACACCGTTTCTGACGATTTTATAGATGTCTGGCGACAACAATTGATTGACTCTCCTTATTTTTCACTGGCAAACTGGCTGGCACGTATGGGAGCCGAAAATCAGCAAGCGCAGATCTTTGTCCGCGAAAGCGATGAAATACAACGCAAGCTTTCACTGAAAGCCGGAGAAGGCAGTTACAAAATCATGATTATATGGCTTCCAGAAAAGATGAATGCAGAGTGTGGAAACAAATTGCTCAAATTGTTGGAAGAACCACCAGCCTACACAATCTTTTTATTGGTTAGCGAGGCTCCCGAAAGCATTTTGCCAACACTTACGAGCCGTATGCAGCGCTTTAACCTGCCTCCACTTAACGAAGAAGATATTGCCGGACTACTACGTACACGTTACATGCTTCAGCCAGAAGATGCTTCCGACATTGCACATTTATCTGCCGGGAGTGTACTGCGGGCTATAGAAAACATACACTTAGGAGAAGAGAACCGACTTTTCTTTGAATTGTTCACTTCACTGATGAGATTAGCTTATGCACGTCGGCTCAAGGACATGAAAGCCTGGAGTGAACAAGTTGCAGCTTTAGGCAGAGAAAGGCAGAAAAATCTGCTAGCCTATTGCCAACGTATGATACGAGAAAACTTTATATATAACTTCCACCACTCGGAAATGAACTATTTAGGACGTGAAGAAGCACAATTTGCCTCACGATTCGCTCCTTTTGTAAACGAAAGAAATGTGATAGGTATCATGGAAGAATTGGAGGAAGCCGGACGACACATCGAACAAAACGTAAATCCCAAATTTGTTTTTTTCGATTTCGCCCTGAAAATGATTGTACTATTAAAGAATTGAAACTATGAGCAAATTTATATTGAAAAACGGAAGCGGTTCTTTATGCTGCAAGGGCTGCGGACGACAAGATAACAAGCTGAACACTTACGACTGGATGGCAGATATCCCTGGCAACAGTGAAGAGCAGGATATGGTAGAGGTTCAATTCAAAAATACCCGCAAAGGATATTTCAAGAACAGTAACCATCTGAAACTGGAAAAGGGAGATATCGTAGCAGTAGAAGCCAGCCCCGGACACGATATCGGTACAGTTACACTGACTGGCCGACTCGTACCTTTACAAATGCGTAAAGCAAACATCAAGCCTGATGCTGAGATACGCCGAGTATACCGTAAGGCTAAGCCTGTCGACATGGAAAAATATGAAGAAGCTAAAAGTCGTGAACATGCAACAATGATTCGTTCACGCCAGATTGCTGCGGACTTAGGGCTTCAAATGAAAATCGGTGACGTAGAGTATCAAGGTGACGGAAATAAAGCTATTTTCTACTACATTGCTGATGAGCGTGTCGACTTCCGCCAGCTAATTAAAGTCTTGGCAGAAGCTTTTCGTGTGCGTATCGAGATGAAACAGATTGGCGCACGTCAGGAAGCCGGACGCATCGGGGGTATTGGCCCATGCGGACGTGAATTATGCTGCGCTACATGGATGACAAACTTTATCTCTGTATCTACAGGAGCAGCACGTTATCAGGATATATCACTTAATCCTCAAAAACTGGCAGGACAGTGCGCAAAACTGAAATGCTGCCTAAACTACGAAGTAGATGCCTATGTAGAATGCCAGAAGCGACTTCCAAGTAAAGAAATCACACTCGAAACACTGGATGCTACATATTATTACTTCAAAGCAGATATTTTAAAAGGAGAAATCATTTATTCTACCGATAAGAGTTTCCTTGCCAATGAAGTAACGCTTACAGCACGCCGTGCTTTTGAGGTTATTAATATGAACCGTAGAGGTGAGAAACCTGAGAAGCTTAATGACAACGGAATGCATGAACCTGCACGTCCGAAAGATTTGCTGGAACAAGAAAGCGTAACCCGCTTCGATAAAAGCCGGAACAGCAAGAACCGTAAAAAGAAGAAAAACGGAGAAAACCGTCAACAACCGGTTCAGGAAAATAATTCTCAGAAGGCTTTACCCAACAATGCTGCCAGTCAGGAAAAAGGAGAAAATACAGCTAAAATAGCAGTTAATGCTACAACTGCTAATAATGTTCCATCCAATTCAGGCAAAGATAACAGACGAAAAGAAGAACGTCAAGGAGAAAAACGCAGAGAAAAAGGAAATCGTCCGCCTAAACAACAAGGAGCAGCTCCAAATCCTTCCGATAAACAAGCTAACCAACCAGAAGCTCGTGCTCAGCAACCGCAGCCGGAAGGAAACAAGCAAGCCAACAATCGCCCGCGCCGACAGGGACGAAAGAATAACAATGAGATAGTATGACCACACGAAAAACTTCATCATATATTCGCATCGCAGGGGGAATAATCTGTTTACTATTCTCCCTTGCGGCATGCGATAACCAAACCATTTACCATACTTATCAAAACCTGAGTATTGAGGGCTGGAAAAAGACAGATACCCTGAAATACCAGTTACCAGCTCAATTGGCAGGAAAACAATACGACTTAGAAGTAGGACTACGACATACAGAAAACTATCCTTATCAAGATATATGGATGGAAATATTATATCCGCTTAGTCCAGACAGACATCCCGATACCCTCCATATCACACTGGCAGACAAACAAGGCAACTGGAAAGGAAATGGAACTTCCAGCAATTTATACCAGTATACCTCCCCTCACCACCCTGTCACTTTTTCTCCATCCGACAGTATGGTTCAGATAATACACATCATGCGAGATGAGCCTTTAAAAGGTATCAGTGATGTAGGCATACGCTTATTGCCGTTCACGAGCAGCATCAATACGCAGAAAGACAAATAATAAAATTGTAAAGCCCCAAAGCGAAGATCCTCCGTAACTAAAGAAAGGAAGTGGTATGCCGATGACTGGAGTTAACCCTAACACCATGCCTACATTAACAAACAGGTGAAAAAAGAAAATACTTAACACACTATATCCATATACTCTTCCAAAACGGGTACTCTGACGTTCAGCCAAATAAATCAAACGCCATATTAATGAAGCAAACAAAAGAATAACGAAAGTAGAACCCACAAATCCTTTTTCTTCTCCTACCGTACAAAAAATAAAATCAGTATCCTGTTCAGGGACATACTTCAGTTTTGTCTGAGTACCGTTCAGAAAGCCTTTACCAAGAAAACCTCCAGATCCAATGGCAATTTTACTTTGATTTACATTATATCCAGCTCCCGTCGGATCGTCTTCCATACCCAATAATACCTTTATACGAATCTGTTGGTGAGGTTCCAGTACTTCATTGAACACATAATCGGCAGAAAAAAGGAAACCTACCGAACCAATGGTAAAAACCAATATATACAGATAATTACGAATACGTTCATGCAGGAATAAATAGACCAGATAAATACATAAGGCTGCACAAACTCCTCCCTGCAAATAAACGACATCAAACGGAATGACATAAAGCGAAAAAAGCCATCCCAATAACATCGATCCCAATCCAAATGAAAGTATATAGACTACAGCTCGATCACTATTCTTACAATATGCTTTGACCAATAAGGCAGAAAACAATATAATTAACCCCAATACGGCAAATTCTCCCAATGAAGTGAGTCCATCTGCCATCAGTTCATTGCTGAAACGAATACCGACAATAAAATAAATAATGGCACATACACCCGCAAACAAGATGGAACCTGTCATACCTTCTCTATAGAGAACAAGAAAAAATGATAAGTAAACCAATGCCGAACCCGTTTCTTTCTGACAGACTATCAGCACCATAGGGATAAGAATTATGGCAAGACATACCAGCATATTTCTACCCTGCTCGATAGAAAAGGTATACTCGCCCATATATTTTGCCAAAGCTAAAGCTGTTGCAAACTTCGCAAACTCTGCGGGCTGTAAACTCACAGGTCCCAATACAATCCACGAACGTGATCCTTTTATCTCATGTGGATTAAATATCGTTCCAAAAAGCAACAACAACAAAATACCGTATATCAGATAAGCATAAGTATCATACAAACGTTCTTCAAGCATCAACAAAACAAAACCTAAAGTCAAGGAACATCCAATCCACATCAACTGCTTTCCAGCACGTGTAGTAAAGTTCAGAAAATCAGGATCACCATAATCATAACTGGCTCCGCACACACTGAACCATCCACATACGATCAGCACCATGTAAAGAGCTATCGTCCACCAGTCAACTGTTTTCCATAAACTATCTTTCCTGTAAGCCATAATCAATTCTTCGATTTTGAATATCGGTTGCCAACGCCTCGTCTTCCGCAGTCAGCTTACCAGTCAAATACTTTTCTATCATCAATTTTCCGATAGGAACCCCATATGTGGCTCCCCATCCTCCATTCTCCACATAAACAGCAATCGCTATCTTCGGATTATTCATCGGAGCAAATCCCATAAATGCAGAATGGTCCTTTCCATGATTTTGCGCTGTACCCGTTTTTCCGCAGATTTCCAGTTCTGGAATATTTGCCGTACGGCATGTACCTCCCAGCACAGCCGAACGCATGCCCTGTACAACTTCTTCATAATGCCCTTTATCTACTTTCGTATACCGGCGAGTTGTATAAATCGAATCAATAGACTCTCCTTCTATTTCCTTTACGACATGAGGAGTTACAAAATATCCCCGATTGGCTATAGTAGCACCCAAGTTGGCAATCTGTAATGGAGTAGCAGTAACTTCTCCCTGTCCGATTGAAATACTAATAATAGTCAAACCATTCCATGAACGGCGGTATGCCTTATCATAATACTGTGCATTAGGAATCATTCCACGTTTTTCTCCCGGCAAGTCAATTCCCAACTGATAGCCAAATCCCATTGAAACCATGTAATCACGCCAGGTATTCATGGCCTTCTGCACAGAACCATATTTCTGTCGTGCACCAATCATATAATACAATCCCCAGCAAAAATAACCATTACAAGAAGTTGCAATGGCAGGAATCAAAGACAGAGGCGAGGGATGAGCATGGCATCCCACATGAAGTCCACGGTAAGAGAATCCTCCAGAGCATGGATACATGGTTCCTGTATTAATAATTCCTTCCTGAAGAAAAGTCAAGGCCTGAGTAGTTTTAAAAGTAGATCCCGGAGGGTAAGCTCCCATTATAGCACGGTTCAGCAAGGGTTTCCAAGGGTCCTTTGACATAGCTAAATGATTCTTTCCTCTGTCACGTCCAATCATCAGACTGGGATCATAAGTTGGCGATGAAACAAGGCATAGTACCTCACCCGTAGAAGGCTCAATAGCAACAATACTTCCAATTTTCCCTTCCAGCAGCCTTTCACCCAACATCTGAAGCTCAATATCCAGACTTAATGTCAGGTTCTTGCCCGGAACAGGAGCTTTATCAAATTTTCCTTCCATATAATTGCCCTGAATACGGCCATGCGCATCACGAAGCAGTACTTCAACTCCCTTTTCTCCTCGAAGTTGTTTCTCATAAGAGCGTTCCACTCCCAGCTTTCCAATAAAATCACCGGGCAGATAATATTCATCGTCCTCCATTTCCTGTTTGGAAACTTCCCCTATATCTCCTAATATATGTGCCCCCGAATTGTAATTATACTGACGAATAGTACGCCGTTGAATATAAAAACCGGGAAATTTAAAAAGCTTCTCTTGAAAAACCCCACAATCTTCAGCTGAAAGTTGGGTAAGAAAGACTTGATTGGTATAAGGCGAATAACCAGGATTTAAGCGACGATCTTTCAGATCGCGAAACTTACGCCGTAAAAATTCAGGGGTAATCCTCAGCGTACGGCACAAGTCCAGCGTATCCAGTGAAGTAATTTCCTTCATTACCACCGTAATATCATAAGCAGGCTGATTATAAACCAACAGCTTACCCGTACGGTCGTATATTACTCCACGACTCGGATATTGGATTTTTTTCAGAAAGGCATTACTGTCTGCATTCTTTCTATAATCGTCACTCAATATTTGTAAGGCAAACAAGCGAATGATAAAAAGAACAACTACCGTCAGCACGACGCCACCTATTACATATCTTCTTTTTGCCAGCTTATAATTTCTATCCACTACTTCTTCCTCCTTATAGTGTCTATACAAATAATACCGACAATCGTCATCAATGTATCTGTCAGAATTTTCCACATCAGCTCACTCATGCGGAAAAAGGTAAAAGCATCGATAACCTGCAAAGTCACAATAAATACCACCGTTTCACTCAGAACATACCTGAAAAACGGATAGAATCCCATTGAGCGAATGCCGGGAACATAATCGTCAGTCACATCACGAAGCATCTGCATACGCAGTAACGGACGACGGGTAAAAGCCATCATTATAGCTGCTGCCGCATTCATGCCAGGAGTATTACTAAATATATCAATGCAAAGTCCAATAAAGAATGCCTGCAACAACAACGATTTACGCGGAGTTTCAGCATTCAATATCAATATATAATAGATATAAAGCATAGGAGTTGCATAGCCTAAGATATGCACATGGTTCAGTACCAGTACCTGAAGCAGTACCAGAAACACAAACCAGCCCAGTCTATGTAAGAACAATACCATATCCTTTATTTTATATTATCTTCGAGTACAGCCTGTTCTGACTGTCCACGAGCACTAATCACATTTACATCGTTCAGACGAGCAAAATCGGTAAACAGTTTTACTTTCAACACATACGACAACCCGTCATGACTATCCATTATATCATCTACCATTCCCACAGGAATACCTTCCGGAAATACAGCACTATGCCCGCTAGTCACAACTGTATCGCCTAACGAGAACTCAGAATGTCGCGGAATATCCCTAAGCCAGGCATAAAGTGAAGAACCTCCACTCCATTTTAAAGAACCGAAATAATCTGTCCGACGTATTTTACAACTGATACTACTTTTCGAATTCAAGACTGGTAAAACAATGGCATAATGAGCCGAAGTCTGATATACAATGCCAACAATTCCATTTCCGCTCACTACCCCCATTTCAGCACAAATACTATCAGCAGAACCCTTATTGATTGTTATGTAATTATCAACGTGTGTCAAACTGTTATTCACCACCTGAGCCGGATAGATAGAATAATCAGCCAGCACATCTTTATAATTCTTTTCTACTTCGGTAGTATCGCGTGTATAAGCTTTAAGTGCTTTACTCAAAGACTCAACTTGCAATTCCAGTTCTACATTACGGCGTACCAAATCACGGTTTACCGTATGCAACCCGAAATAAGAAGTAATCTCGCTGGCTACTTCATAAATGTTTCCGGCAATACGATTGGCTGAAGTAAAAAAGACACTCCCCTGATAGCTGTTGAAACGAAACAGCAAAATGAAGCTCACTACCTCTAAGAAGACAAAGAGCAGCCAATAATCATATTTCAATAAAAAGTTTAGCAGATTTCGCATACCTACAACCTATCAGAGAAGAGAAATATCAAGATTAACGCGGAGCCATAATCTTTCAAGACCCCGCAACTTCCATAAATAATGCTTCAATGGAAGTTTTATCTCATCAAGAATGAAAAACGATCGACGTTCTTCAGTGCAATACCTGTACCTTTAGCTACACTCAGCAAGGGGTCTTCGGCTATATGGAACGGAATATTGATCTTGTCAGTCAAACGTTTATCGAGTCCACGCAACAATGCGCCACCACCAGCCAGATAAATACCGTTGCTCACGATATCAGCATACAATTCTGGAGGAGTATTTTCCAATGCGCTCAGAATTGCAGTCTCTATCTTAGCAATGCTCTTTTCCAGACAATGAGCAATTTCCTGGTAACAAACCGGAACTTCCATCGGCAATGCAGTAATTCGGTTAGGTCCACGCACGATATAGTCTTCCGGAGCATCCTCTCCCAAATCTGTCAAGGCAGCTCCCACATGAATCTTGATACGTTCTGCCATACGTTCACTCACCTTCACATTATGCTGACGGCTCATATATTCCTGAATATCGGCTGTCAAATCATCTCCGGCGATACGGATAGAATTGTTCGACACAATACCTCCCAAGGAAATAACCGCAATTTCAGTAGAACCACCACCTATATCTACAATCATATTACCTTCCGGAGCTTCTACATCCAGTCCGATACCGATAGCAGCTGCCATTGGCTCAAAAATCAGATATACATCACGTCCGCCCGCATGTTCAGCACTATCGCGTACTGCTCTCAGCTCAACTTCTGTAGAACCCGAAGGTACACCAATCACCATACGAAGTGAAGGAGTAAACAAACGGCGTCCCGTATTCACTTTCTTTATCAAACCACGCATCATCTGCTCGCACGCATTAAAGTCGGCAATCACACCATCACGAAGCGGGCGTACAGTGCGGATATTCGGGTTTTCCTTTTCATACATCAGTTTTGCACGCTCACCGACAGCAATCATTTTGTCTGTGCGACGGTCGAGTGCTACCACCGACGGCTCATCCACTACAATCTTGTCATTGCTCAATATTATGGTATTGGCAGTTCCAAGATCCATTGCTATTTCTTGTGTAAAAGAAAACAATCCCATAATCTTTCTTCTCTATAAAATAAGGATCTTATTAAATTAATATGGAAAATATAAATATATAATGAAGAATAAAGACTCATACAGCCTCGCCTTATGCAATTCCCCACGAAAAGCCTTTATTCTTCATTACTTATATTCCTTATGTAAATATTAATGCTTGAAATGACGCACTCCAGTAACGACCATAGCAACACCATGTTCATTGCAATACTGGAAAGTGAGTTCATCTTTCACTGAGCCACCCGGCTGGATAACAGCTTTAATACCTTCCTTATCTGCAAGTTCCACACAGTCGGGGAAGGGGAAGAAAGCATCACTAGCCATAACAGCACCATTCAGGTCGAATCCGAAAGACTTAGCTTTTTCGATAGCCTGCTTCAATGCATCAACGCGTGAAGTCTGACCAACTCCACTAGCTACAAGCTGTTTTCCTTTAGCCAGTACAATTGCATTGCTCTTGCTTTGTTTTACAATCTTGTTAGCAAAAAGCATATCGTCTATTTCAGCATCCGAAGGAGCTTTTTCAGAAACCTGTTTCAGATCGTCACGAGTTTCAGTCTTCAAATCACGATCCTGAACCAATACACCGTTCAACAAAGAACGGAACTGTTTTTTCGGAGTTTCAGCTTCTTTGCGAACCAGAATGATGCGATTCTTCTTTTGAGTAAGAATCTGTAAAGCATCTACATCGTAATCAGGAGCAATAATAACTTCGAAGAACAAGCCATTGATTTCTTCGGCTGTAGCACGGTCTACTACAGTATTTGTTACAAGCACACCACCGAAAGCAGAAACAGGATCTCCTGCCAATGCAGCACGCCAGGCATCCACCAATACAGGACGAGAAGCCAGACCACAAGCATTATTGTGCTTCAGGATAGCAAATGTTGTTTCTCCCTTGAACTCATCAATCAAATCAACTGCTGCATTGATGTCAAGCAGATTGTTGTATGAAATTTCTTTTCCATGAATCTGATCGAACATCTTGTTCAAATCGCCGAAGAAAACACCTTTCTGATGAGGATTTTCACCATAGCGCAATACTTTCGGTTCTTCAGCAGCACAACGGAATGCAGAATCTTCACCTCCATCGAACCATGCGAAGATAGCTGAATCATAATGAGAAGAAACGGCAAATGCTTCTTTAGCAAACCAGCGACGTTCTTCACGAGTAGTAACCGCACCGTTTTCTGTAATGATATCAAGGAACGGCTTATACTGAGCTTTACTTGCTACGATAACTACATCATTGAAGTTTTTCGCTGCTGCACGAATCAATGAGATACCACCTATGTCAATCTTTTCGATAATAGACTGAGCATCGGCTCCTGAAGCAACTGTATCTTCAAACGGATAAAGATCGACAATCACCAGATCTATTTCAGGTATTTCATACTGAGTAACCTGCTGACGGTCTTCATCCAGTTCACGACGGCATAAAATACCACCGAACACTTTCGGATGAAGTGTCTTTACGCGACCACCCAGAATAGAAGGATATCCAGTCAGATCTTCCACTGCATGACAGGGATAACCCAAACTTTCAATAAAATGACGTGTACCGCCGGTAGACAAAAATTCTACACCTTCTTCCGCCAAACGACGAATGATTGCATCTAAACCATCCTTATGGTATACCGATACCAAGGCAGTTTTTATTCTCTTTGACTCTGACATTGCTATAATATTTTAGTAATTACTATAATAATTCTATGTTTCAGGGCACAAAGTTACGAATTTCCAACAGATAAACATGCGAAGAAATTCTAAAAAAACATTTTCGCCCTTATAAGACAAGAAGAATATTTTTTGTAACACAAATGTAACATTTATGACATTTCAATATAATACTCCCTTCATACTTTTGCTACGCTAAAAAAATCATTTTATAGTAGTATATGGAAACTCTTTATCTAGGAATTGTAATTTTCCTTTTCATGCTGGCAGTATTCGACCTTCTAGTAGGTGTCAGCAATGATGCAGTTAACTTCATGAACTCCGCCGTAGGTGCAAAGGTTGCCCGGTACAGAACAATTATCATTGTAGCGGCAGTCGGCGTTTTTGCCGGAGCTATTTTGAGTAACGGCATGATGGACATCGCCCGGCACGGCATTTTCCAACCCTCCAATTTCAGTTTTTATGAAATTATGTGTATCCTGCTTGCCGTCATGGTAACGGATGTTGTGCTGCTGGACGTATTTAACACACTGGGATTACCTACCTCAACTACGGTTTCAATGGTATTCGAATTATTGGGAGGTACATTTATTCTGGCTATTTTAAAAATTATCGGCGATGAAACCGGTCTTCTTTCATTGGGAGATATGATGAATACCGAAAAAGCATTGTCCGTCATCATGGGTATTTTCCTTTCTGTAGCCATTGCGTTTATCGCCGGAACTCTTGTTCAATATATATCCCGAATCATTTTCAGTTTTAACTATAAAAAACGTCTTTCCTGGACAATAGGTATATTCGGAGGAATTTCAGTCACATCACTTTCATATTTCGTTCTGATCAAAGGCTTGAAGAGCGCACCGTTTATGAGTGCAGAATCACTTGTCTGGATCGATCAAAACACGACACTACTCGTAGCCGGATGCTTTATTTTCTTTACATTACTGATGCAAATCCTTCACTGGTGCAAGGTAAATGTATTCCGCATCATCGTATTGCTCGGAACTTTCGCACTGGCCCTAGCTTTTGCAGGAAATGACCTTGTAAACTTTATAGGTGTACCTCTTGCCGGTTTTTCAGCCTATACCGACTACGTTGCCAATTCGAACGGTGCAGGTATACACGACTTTATGATGAGTTCTCTTATGTCGTCTGCCAAAACTCCGGCTATCTTCTTGTTTGCTTCAGGCATCATCATGGTATATGCACTTGCAACTTCAAAGAAAGCTAAAAACGTAATTAAGACCTCTGTCGACCTGGCACGCCAGGAGGAAGGTGATGAAATGTTCGGTTCATCTGCACTGGCACGTACCATTGTACGCCGTGCGACAGCAATCAATGAATTTATGGTCAAAGTCATTCCAGCCGGAATGCGCCACTGGATAGACAGCCGCTTCAATAAAGATGAAGTTATTCTGGAAAACGGAGCTGCTTTTGATATGGTCCGTGCAGCAGTCAATCTAGTACTTTCTGGTTTGTTGATCATTATCGGTACAACAATGAAATTGCCGCTTTCTACTACATACGTTACCTTTATCGTAGCTATGGGTTCTTCACTTGCCGACCGTGCTTGGGGACGTGAAAGCGCAGTATACCGTATCACTGGAATGCTGTCAGTTATCGGCGGATGGTTCATTACAGCTTTCGTAGCCTTTACTATCTGTGCACTGGTTACTGCCATCATGTTCTACACTAGCTTTGTTGGAATGTTTATCTTCATCTGTGTTGCAGTATTCTTGCTGGTTCGCAGTAACATCAAATACAGCAAGAAAGAAAAAACTGAACAACAGGACGACACATTCAAGCGCATGATGGGCAGCAAGGATAAAACCGAAATTCTGTCATTACTCCGCCTGCATGTAAAAGAAACATTAACTGATTATATAAACTATACCGAACAGGCTTATATGCAAGTAACCGACGGTTTCATCAACGAAGACTTGAAACAGTTGAAGAAAGTAATGAGTTCAACCGACGATCAAAAGAAAATGTTGAAAAAACGTCGTCGTAAAGAAATTCTCGGTCTACGTCGTATACCTATTCCTATTGCTATCGAAAAGAATACATGGTTCCACCTGGGAAGTAACAGCTGCGAACAGATGTTATACTGCTTGAAGCGTATTTGTGAACCTTGTAAGGAACACGTAGACAACAACTTCAACCCGATATCAAAAGATTGCATCGCAGAATTCTTACCGATACGTGAAGAACTCTGTCAATTGATGGAACGCACACGAACAGTTATTGAAAACAACAACTATACTGAAGCTGATGATATTCTGATTAAAGGTGATGCTCTGAAAAACAAGATATCGGCATTACGCAAACACCAGATGAATCATATGCAAGAAGCAGACAGCAGAAGTCTGAAAGCTTCGATGGTATATCTGAACATTCTTCAGGAATCACAAGAGTTAGTAAGCATCTGGCGACACCTGCTTCGTGCCAGCCGTTTCTTCCAGGGAGATTATGTTCCTCAGGAAGCACAGATGCTTAGCTTAACAGAATAAGATCCTGATTATAAGAATGCTAGAAGTCTCAAAATAAATCGTACAAAAGCTTCTGTATTTTGTACAAAAAATAAAAAAATATCAGCATGTTTTCCCCAAAATATGCTGATGTTTTTTTTATTCTTCCCGATAAATTGAAAAGACAGCCATATCGGGTAGCTACAAAAACAAAAACAATATCCTGAAATGATACGGCTTTTTTGTAACTTTGCAGACAAAACACACACTGTATGAAGAAAACAATCATTTTATTCACCCTGATTCTCTGTTGCATGACCGCATGCACCGGAAGTCAAAAAAAAGAAAAATCTATGATGACTGGAAACGAAACACTTGTATGTCTGGAAACCACGATGGGAAATATTATTGTAAAGTTGTATGACGAAACGCCTAAGCACCGTGACAATTTCATAAAACTGGTGAAAGAAGGGGTATACGACAGTACACTTTTCCACCGAGTTATCAAAAACTTCATGATTCAGGCAGGCGATCCGCAAAGCAAGACTGCTACCGACACCACAACAACTTTAGGAACCGGTGATGTAGGCTATACTATTCCTGCAGAAATCAATCCGAAATTTTTCCACAAAAGAGGTGTACTTGCTGCTGCACGTCAGGGTGATGAAGTCAATCCCAACAGAGAATCATCAGGCTGCCAGTTTTATATTGTAACCGGAAGAAAATTCTCTGAGGCACAGATGATCAATATGGAGAACCAGCTGAACGAAGCCAGACTAGACACCGTATTTCAGGCTTTGGCACGCAAGCACATGAAAGAAATCTATAAGATGCGTAAAGCAAACGATATGGAAGGCCTGATGGCACTGCAAGATACACTGGAAGCACAAGCACGTGCTGAGGTTAAGAAAGAGCCTGCTCTGAAATTTACCCGTGAACAGATTCAGGCATATACTACAGTAGGCGGAGCTCCACATCTTGACGGCAGCTATACCATATTTGGAGAGGTAGTAGACGGAATGGATGTTGTAGCACGTATCGAAGCTGTAAAAACCAACCGTACAGACCGTCCGGAAAAGGATGTACGTATACTGAAGGCTTCTGTAATAGAGAAATCGGATAAAGAATGATACAAGTAAACCATCATACATTGCCCAACGGGCTGCGTATCGTACACAATGAGGACAACTCTACCCAAATGGTTGCCCTCAATTTGCTGTACGATGTAGGAGCACGCGACGAAGATCCGGAGCATACCGGTTTTGCTCACCTGTTTGAACATCTGATGTTCGGCGGTTCAGTGAATATTCCCGATTACGATGCACCGGTACAAAATGCCGGTGGGGAAAACAATGCATGGACCAACAATGACATTACTAATTATTACATTACCCTTCCCTATCAGAACGTAGAAACAGGATTCTGGCTGGAAAGCGACCGCATGCTGAGCCTCGACTTCAGCCCGCAAAGCCTGGAAGTACAGCGACAGGTAGTAATTGAAGAGTTCAAGCAACGGAACCTGAACCAGCCTTATGGCGACGCATCACATTTGCTGCGCGAAATGGCTTACCAGGATCATCCATACCGCTGGCCGACCATCGGTAAGGAAATCAGCCACATAGCCAATGCTACACTAGATGAAGTTAAGAACTTTTTCTATCGTTTCTATGCTCCTAACAATGCGATTCTGGCAGTTACAGGTCATATTTCATTTGAAGAAACTGTCCGTCTCGCTGAGAAATGGTTCGGTCCGATACCTTCACGCAATATCCCCAAACGTGAACTGCCGGCAGAAAAGCCTCAGACAGCAATACGCCGACGCAGCGTAGAACGAAAAGTTCCGGTAGATGCTTTATATATGGCCTTTCATATGTGTAACCGGTTCCATGCCGAATATCACGTATTCGACATCATAACCGACTTGCTTTCAAACGGACGTTCATCGCGATTCATACAGACATTGGTACAAGAGAAAAAACTCTTTACCTCCATCGACGCCTATATTTCGGGAAGCCTCGACGAGGGTTTGCTGCATATTACAGGAAAACCAGCTTCGGGCATCACCCTGGAGCAGGCAGAAGAGGCTGTATGGCAGGAGCTCGACAAACTGAAAACGATTCCGGTAGCCGAAGAAGAACTGGAGAAGGTAAAGAACCGCTACGAAAGTGAACAGATTTTCAACAACATCAATTACCTGAATGTAGCAACCAACCTTGCATTCTTTGAATTGCTTGGACACGCGGAAGATATAAATCTGGAAGTAGGAAAATACCGTTCGGTAACGGTCGGACAGATACAAGATACGGCATGCCGTACTTTTATACCCGAGAATTGTAACATTCTATATTATAAAGCTATCAAATGAGTCAGTCACATTACCGCGCATTATTATCATTAGGCCTTCCTATTGTCATCGGGCAGATAGGAGTTATCGTATTGGGATTTGCTGATACGCTGATGATCGGACATCACAGTACGACAGAACTGGCTGCTGCCAGCTTCGTCAATAACATGTTCAATCTTGCCATTATCTTCAGTACAGGATTTGCCTATGGACTGACGCCTGTTGTGGGCAGTCTGTTCGGACAGCACAAAGTAAGCGAGGTAGGAAGAACGCTTAAAAACAGCCTTGCAGCCAATACTGTACTGGCAGCGATCGTATGCCTGGTAATGACTATACTTTATCTGAACCTTGACCGTATGGGGCAGCCTGATGAGCTGATACCGCATATGCGTCCTTACTTTATGGTATTGCTGGTTTCTCTGCCATTCGTATTATGGTTCAACGGATTCAAACAGTTCTCCGATGGAATTACCGATACCAAAGTATCCATGTGGATATTATTAAGTGGTAACATTCTGAATATTATCGGCAACTATATCCTTATTTACGGTAAGCTTGGTATGCCCGAACTAGGCCTTCTAGGTGCAGGTATATCTACAATGGTATCACGTATTCTTATGGTCATAGCTTATCTGGTTCTGTTTTTCGGTACCCGTCGTTACCAGAGTTTCAGAGAAGGTTTCCGACTGGGAAAAATCAACAGAACAGATTTCAGCTTGCTGAACAGACTAGGATGGCCCATTGCAGCACAAATGGGAATGGAAACAGCTTCCTTCAGCCTGAGTGCGATCATGGTTGGTTGGCTGGGAAGTGCAGAGCTTGCCAGCTATCAGATTATGATTGCTGTTTCACAAATATGCTTCATGATGTATTATGGCATGGGAGCTGCTGTATCTGTACGTATCAGTAACTTTCTAGGACAGAGGGATATAGTCAATGTAAGACGTACAGCAAACATTGGTTTTCACATCATTCTGATTATGATAGTCTGTACATCCATACCTATTTACCTGCTGCGTAACCACTTGGGCGGATGGTTTACGGATGACGCAACTGTTGCTGCCATGGTAGCTCAGGTTATTATTCCGTTCCTTCTTTACCAGTTTGGCGACGGACTGCAAATCAATTTTGCCAATTCCTTGAGAGGCATTGCCGATGTACGCCTGATGATGTTGTTCTCATTTATTGCTTATTTCATTATATCACTTCCTTTGGGATACTTGTTCGGCTTTGTTTTCGACTGGAGAATCACCGGTATATGGATGGCTTTCCCGTTCGGCTTGACCAGTGCCGGAATTATGTATTATCTCAGATTCAGATATAAAACGGGAAAAGGAGTCTGACTATGTTTTCTACTTCAACGAAAATTGCCTTCGGATATATTTTACTCATTTGCTTGCTTTTCGGAGCTATCGGATACATTCACCAGCAAATGACATTGCTCACTACGCCTACGGGACTGGAAGAAACGATCAGTAACCGGAGAAAAACAACGCACCAGATTGTAACCCAACTATACGAAGCAGAAATTATCGGACAGACATTACGTATCGGACGACTTAATGAATATCCTAAATACAAAAGGGCGATGAAAGAAGCCAGCGCCCTTATAGACTCTCTTCAACAACTTCTGACTGATACATTGCAACAGATGCGTCTGGATACAGTACGTTCATTGCTGCGGAATAAAGAGCAAAACATGGTACTGGTACTCGAAGCCATGAAGCAAAGTCCCACAGACGAATTGTACCGGCAGCAGCTGGATAGTCTGATTATGCAGCAAGACTCCATATTGAGCAGCACGCATGTACGCCGACGCGTGGTTACACACCGTAACTCATATACTATTCATCATAAGCCCAAAAAGTTTTTCCGCAGACTTGCCGATGTGTTTTCTCCCGGTAAGCCCGACTCAACTCAAGTGGACAATATCATCCAGGAAGAATATACAGATACGATAGACGAAGCTTACAATCCGGTTGATACCATTGCTACTATGCTGACGTCTATACAGCACAAGGTTTTCCAGACAAGACAAGAAAGTATGCGGACGCTTGACGCACGCATCAACCAGCTGCGTATTGCAGGAGGAAGGGTAAGCCAGCGTGTAAATCAGCTGCTGGATAATATAGAGGACGATGAACAAAAGGCAATGGAAGTCCGCATAGCGCACGAACAAGACATCCGCCAGCAGGCTGCATGGACAATGGCAACGATTGCTATTCTGGCTGTATTGCTTGTGCTTATTTTCTTTACCATTATCTGGCGAGATATAACACGAAGTAACCATTACCGTAAAGAACTGGAAAAAGCTAAACTATATGCTGAAAATCTCCTTGCAGCACGAGAGAAACTGATGCTTACCATCACGCACGATATCAAAGCTCCTGCCGGATCCATTATCGGATATATAGATTTGTTAATCAGACTGGTACAGGACCGTCGTCAGCAGTTTTACTTACATAATATGAAAAGTTCGGCAAATCATCTGCTGGACCTGATTACTTCACTTCTTGACTACCACCGACTGGAAGCAGGAAAAATGGATATTCACCCCGTAACGTTCAATCCACATGAACTGTTCGAAAGTATCTATACCAGCTTCTTGCCCGGAGCAGAAAAGAAACAACTAACCCTCAACTTCGAAGAGAACATACCACGTACGCTTAATCTTGAAGGTGATCCTTTCCGCATACGCCAGATTGCAGAAAACCTGATATCGAATGCACTGAAATTTACTTCACAAGGAAGTATCACAATTCAAGTAGATTATGAGCAAAACCGGTTTACTTTCCGTGTAGAAGATACCGGTTGCGGTATGAGTTTTGAAGAGCAGCAACGTGTATTCCAAGCTTTTACTCGTTTACAAAGTGCGCAGGGACAAGAGGGATTCGGACTTGGTCTGTCTATTACAAAGAAACTGGTTGAACTACTTAACGGCGAAATAACCATAGAAAGTGCTCCCGGAAAAGGAAGCATGTTTCAGGTTGTACTATTCTTACCTAAAGTAACGAAAGCACCAATAACTCAAGTCGAAACACTGTCGGACGACAAAAAGCAATGGCGTATTCTGTTAATAGATGACGACTGTATCCAGCTCAATCTGACAGAAGTCATGATTTATGACCTGTTCAATCATGCCCAACACAGCATTCCTCCTGTCATAAAATGCTGTACACAGCCGGAGGAACTCTTCAAGCTGATAGCTTCAGAAACATTTGATATTGTTTTTACTGATATACAAATGCCTGCAATGAACGGCTTTGAGCTACTCCAGAAACTGAGAAGCCTCGATGTTCCACAGGCTAAAAACATTCCCGTCATAGCCATCACCGCCCGAAGCGATATGGATGAAACTGATTTTTGCACACAGGGCTTTGCCGGATGTCTGCATAAACCTTTCAATCAGACTGAGCTGTTGAAAATTTTCAAAACTCACATGCAAGAAGACTGGAAAGGAAATACAGTACAAACAGACAGTAAACCGTCTGATACAGAATGTACATATAATTTTTCACCCCTCACAGCTTTTTCGGGTGATGACCCTGCCGCTGCACATGAGATTCTGGAAACTTTCATCGGAGAAAGTACGAAGAATTATGAACGTATGAAACAGGCTCTAAGCAATAAGGACATGGCAGATTTGTGTAACGTAGCCCACAAAATGCTTCCTACTTTCACCATGATTGAAGCTAGAAAAGCTATACCGGCCTTACAATGGCTGGAGTTTCATCGGGGAAACACTGATCTAAGTGATGAAGCCAGACAACATGCAGACGAGGCATTAAGTTGCATAGCTGACGTAATTAAGGAAGCCAAGAAGGTTTTAAACGACGGGAAGGACAACTAAAATAGTAAAAAAACTTCCAAAAGAAAACTTAAAAAACAATCTGAGGTACTCTGTTTACCGGAAAATTTAAATATGGTCTGAGTACTATACTGAAAAAATATTATCTTTGTATCAGATTACAGCCTTGGAATACCAGAAAAATGAATTAAAGAATGAAGTAAAACTCCGAAAAAGGAGCAGAATATTTGCGAAAAAACAAAGTGTTTCTGTAAAAGAGGCCACTGTTTCTCCACGTATTACCACAAACTAAATCCATTAGGACAACAAGGCTTTTTTTATTTGTAACATACCGGATAAAAAGAAATATATGACTCCGTCTATTCTCATAATCGAAGATGATTTAACTTTTGCTACCATGCTGAAAACGTGGTTGGGGAAAAAAGGTTTCGAAGTTGATACGGCAGGTAGTAGTTCACGTGCCAAGAAACAACTCTCAGCACGTTCTTACGACCTCATATTGTCTGACTTACGGCTTCCTGATCAAGACGGAATACATTTGCTGGCATGGCTTCGCAGCCAGTCGTGCACTACTCCTTTTATTATTATGACGAGTTATGCCGAAATACAGACTGCCGTACAGGCTATAAAACAAGGAGCAAGCGATTATATTGCCAAACCTGTTCAGCCAGACGAACTGCTAAAAAAAATAAAAGAAGCTATCCAAAAATCTGAAGTTCCTGATACGCCTAGTGAAGCGCATATTGAAAAAAATACTCCACAAAGTTTTCTGGAAGGTGAAAGTGAAGCAGCTCACCAATTATTCAGTTATGTCCGTCTGGTTGCCCCTACTCAAATGTCTGTTCTCATAAATGGAGCAAGTGGTACGGGAAAAGAATATGTAGCACACCGAATCCATGAACTAAGTAAACGAAATGGAAAGCCTTTCATAGCAATAGACTGTGGATCGATACCCAAGGACTTGGCTGCATCTGAGTTTTTCGGACATATAAAAGGTTCATTTACCGGAGCGCTAAATGATAAAGTAGGTGCATTTGAAGAAGCCAACGGAGGTACTTTATTTCTCGATGAAATAGGAAACCTGAGTTACGAGGTACAGGTTCAGCTGCTGCGTGCTTTACAGGAACGCCGTATTCGCAGAATAGGTTCGACCAAGGAAATAGAGGTGGATGTGCGACTTGTAAGTGCCACCAACGAAAACCTGAAGGAAGTTATAGCTAAAGGTACATTCCGAGAAGATTTATATCATCGCATTAATGAATTTACCCTACGAATGCCCGACCTGAAAGAGCGCCCCGAAGATATTCTACTCTTTGCTAATTTCTTTCTGGACCAAGCAAACCGAGAACTGGAACGTACGTTAATCGGTTTTGACGCTGCTGCAAGTGAAGCACTTCAATGCTATTCGTGGCCAGGCAACTTGCGTCAACTAAAAAATATAGTCAAACGTGCTACGTTGCTGGCACGAGGAGAGTTTATTACTGTACACGATTTAGGAGAAGAGATTCTCGCACAGCCCGTAAGTCCTGCTACATCATCATTTGCTTTACACGATGAAGAAGCAGAAAAGAAACGGATAATGAATGCTTTGCAACAAACGGGAAATAATAAAACCAAAGCAGCACTGTTGCTGGGGATAGACCGTAAAACATTATACAATAAAATGAAACTATATAATATCGGGTAATATTTCTCCTGAAAATTTATTCATTGAAGAAAAAATTCCACAAAACTGTGGATTTATTCCACGGTTTTTTCTACACATTCCACACTTTCCTCAATCTACAGGAAGTCACAGTTTTATTCAAACATTTATAAATCAAAGAATTAAATAAAATCCTTTTTTCTGGCACGATGATTGCAATATATCTCTTACGAGAGAATTGGATACACACACTCTATACAACATAAAAAAGGCAAAAACTAAACTATAAACCCAACCCCATAAAAACAAAAGAGAGAAAGGTTGATTTCCCCCTGAAATACAACCTTTTGACAAGAAAATGAAGATGCCTATGTGTTTTTAACAAACGAGGACGCTGTGAAGCGTCCTCGTTTTCTCTTTTTATTTGTTCATTTCGAAGCCATTCCATAAATTACCGGAAGGAACAGGTGCTGTTATATCAATCGGTTCTTTCGATACCGGATGAATAAACCGTACCCTACGCGCATGCAGGCAAATACTTCCGTCAGGATTCGACCGTGGAAAGCCATATTTCAGGTCACCTTTAATGGGACATCCCATCTTTGCAAGCTGACAACGAATCTGATGATGCCGTCCGGTTTTTAAATCCACTTCCAGCAAATAATAATTTTGTGAATGCCCTATCAGTCTGTAGTTAAGAACAGCTTTCTTAGAGTTCTTCACTTCTTTATCGTAAGCATACGATTTATTTTGCTTTTCATTGCGTACCAAATAATGTACCAGCTCCCCTTCTTCAGCAGGAGGACACTGCTTCACGATGGCCCAATAAGTTTTCTTCACTTCACTGTTGCGAAACATATCGTTCAGACGAGCCAAAGCTTTACTGGTTTTAGCAAAAACCACCAGTCCGCTTACAGGTCGGTCCAGACGATGTGCTACGCCTAAAAACACATTACCAGGCTTGGAATACTTTTCCTTCAGATATTGTTTTACAGTTTCAGACAAAGGTATATCTCCAGTCTTGTCACCTTGCACAATTTCGGAAGCCGTTTTATTTACTATAATAATATGGTTGTCTTCGTATACTACGGTCATAATGCCATAAAATAAAAAAGATGAAGAATGAAGAATACGATGCAGCGACAAATATTGACTGCATGTAGGTTCCTCATTCTTCACCTACAAATTATTTACTAAATATTACATGTTCATACCACCGTCTACCTGAATTACCTGACCTGATACATAAGCAGACAAGTCAGAAGCCAGGAACAATGCGATGTTTGCAACATCTTCCGGAGTACCTCCACGACGCAAAGGAATCTTCTTAGCCCATTCAGCTTTTACTTCGTCAGACAATTTTGCTGTCATATCAGTAATGATGAATCCCGGAGCAATAGCATTTGCACGGATACCACGAGAACCAAGTTCCTGAGCAATAGACTTAGCCAAACCAATCATACCTGCCTTTGATGCAGAGTAGTTACACTGTCCGGCGTTACCATGTACACCAACAACAGAAGCCATGTTGATGATGTTACCACTCTTCTGACGCATCATGATTGGAGTACAAGCGTGAATAAAGTTGAAAGCAGATTTCAAGTTAACACCGATTACGGCATCCCACTGTGCTTCACTCATTCTCATCATCAAACCGTCTTTTGTGATACCTGCATTGTTAACTAGAATATCGATAGTACCAAAGTCTTCTTTAATCTGTTCAACAACTTTTGCAGTATCTTCAAAGCTGGCAGCATTTGAAGCGTAACCTTTAACCTTTACTCCCAATGCAGCAATTTCAGCTTCTGTATTCTTTCCGTTTTCATCAATTACCAAGTCTGTAAATGCAATATTTGCACCTTCGGCAGCAAATTTCATTGCAATAGCTTTACCGATACCACGAGCAGCACCGGTTACGATAGCTGTTTTTCCTGTTAATAATCCCATGATTTGTTATATTTAAAAGATTAAACTTATTTTTCTTTCCGACATCCCAAAGCACCATACACGATTTTAGACACATACCGCCAGCCGGTTTCGTCGTCCAGATCCTCTCCTATCTGTCCACGAATGTATGGTACCTCGATTCCTTTGATGCAGTAATGCAATATATCGGCGGTTATCTCTACATTATCTATATCGAACAGCCCTTGTTCTTTTCCTTCTCTCAAGACTTCACGAAAAAGCTTTATTTCGTTGTTGTCGAAATACTTTCTCATTGCTTCTACACGCCAGATATCACGGAAGAAATCGGCACGGAGCGTACCATTACGATAAACCGCCATTTTAATAATATCAAGATGTGTAGTAATCAGCTCCAGGATTTTCTCATCGGGTACAGTAGGTTTCTTGGCAACCTTATCCATTGTATCCGAAAGCATCTTGAGTTCCGACTCTACCACAGCCATATAAATCTGATCTTTACTTTTAAAATAAGTATATAGAGTACGACGACCTTTTTTAGATGCCACGGCAATATCATTCATTGTCGTAGCCTCAACTCCTTTCTTGGCGAATAGCTGTCGGGCAACGTCTACTAACTTGGCTCTGGTCTTCAATACAGTCATTCTAACTCTCCTATTGCACAATCTACATTATTGTGAGCAAAATTACTGTTTTTCTTTTATCTACACAAATTCAGACCAGATTTTCCACTGTAAGCGACAGAGTTTATGAGTTCTTTTGCCTCTATCCTACCCAAAATGAATCTTACAAGCTCTTGTCGCCGAGAGATTTTTTCAGCTAAAGGATAAAAAACATCAAAGTTCAACCTAATACGGCAGTAAATCTATCTCTCAAACTTTTCTTCCAGCGTCAGATATTCTAAGAAAAAACAAAAAAAATCCACTTAATAGATTTTAATATTTACGGCAAGAAAAAGTAAAAAAAGATGCATAGATCTACATTTTTCACGAAGAAATACACAAAAAAGATCAAATAATTCGTCCAAAAATTTGTTTTTCAAAATAAAACCCTTACATTTGCACCACAATTAAGAAATAACATCGCGGAGTGGAGCAGTTGGTAGCTCGTTGGGCTCATAACCCAAAGGTCATTCGTTCGAGTCGGATCTCCGCAACTAGAAAAAGAAGAATCGTAGAGATGCGATTCTTCTTTTTTATGTAGGCACTTTCAATAGTAGTTCAATTCACAAGTTCCTTTCAGTTACCAACAAGAATATCAACAAAGTTATTAACAGGTTAATTATCTAAAAATGAGCTAATTCCTCCTAAACGAGGACCGTTTATAAACAAGGAAAGATTCACTTATTCACAACTATATGTTTCGTTGATATATTATAAATTCACTCTTCTCTCCCAAACGAACGATACTCCAACGGAGTAAGCCCTGTACGCTTCTTAAAAAAAGAAAAGAAGTATTCGGTAGACTGGAAACCAAGAAAAAAAAGAATCTCCTTGACGGATTGGGAAGTACCGACCAGTAGTTGTTTGGCTTTACGAAGTTTCAGTTCTTGAAAGTATTTGGCGGGAGCATATCCTGTATATTCTTTGAAAACACGGTGGAACCATGAATAGCTAATATTCAACCTCATCGCCAACTCCTCCGGATCCACATTGCCGGCTACATTTTCATTCATTATAATCTTGGCCTGTTCAATCTTCTGATCAACATCGCCCACCTCAAAAATTTTATTTTTCGAAATGGACAGTATCATACCTACTATGTGCAGCACTATACCGCCAAGATACTGTTGGGAAGATATTTTATCCGCTTCCGCTATTTCCAAAGCACGAGAAAAAAGAGACACCAACTCCTCATTCAAACCCACCTCAAGCACTTGATTGTCTTTAGACAAGAAACCGCCTTTCACCAGATTATCAATGACAGGACCTTCAAAACCGATATAATATTCGTTCCATCCGGTTTGGCGATAAGGGTGATAAGTATGCCATTGACCGGGAAACAATACCATCAGACGTCCTTTGCATACCTGCTTTTCCGGCGTTGTTTCC
>ERZ780148.64-NODE-64-length-88602-cov-5.851220_pt1 | contig 88602 bp, 85 predicted proteins | sample MGYA00510984_ERZ780148 | MGnify/ENA primary metagenome ERZ780148 (study PRJEB29588, sample SAMEA2160902) | human gut metagenome | biome: human gut; feature: human-associated habitat; material: faeces | place: Denmark | collected 2008/2010 ...
AGATGGCGCGCACTGCCCATTTTCGCTCACATGAGGTTTTTAGAGGTGACCATAAGTAACCCCCGCTGGAATTCCGGCGGGGGTCGTGCTTTGCTTGATTGTGTAATCAGGCGGCTTCTTTAGTATCTACGGTAGATACTTCCGCTGTCGATGACGATGTAGCGGCAGTTTGTTCAGATGTTGCCTGAGATGCCTGAGCGGTCTGCTGTGCATCTGCGGTGGAAACTGTCTGCGCCGTTGAAACGGTTTCAGATGTAGCAGCCGCGCTTACCTCCGCAGTAGAGACTGTCGGAGATGAGGAAGCCGGAGCGGAAGAATTCTTCTTGGAATCCGTCTTGCTTGCTTCCGCGGTTGCCTCTGCTGTGCTTGCCTTGTAAGTTTCGATGGTCACAGAGGAAATTATCACGTCCTGGATAGGCATGGATTTTTCACCGGAAGCATTCGTAGTGACATCTACGGCGTTTATCTTGTCTATAACGTCAAAACCTTCATAGACCTGACCGAACACCGTATAACCGCCGTCGATCTGGTAAAGTCCGCCGACCTTCTTGTATTTTTCAGCAGCTTCCGCGCCGTTCTTCTTGATGAAGGAAGCGTTATTGCTGTAGTAGGTCTGCTGGTAGGTCAGCAGCTTGGTGTCGGAGTTGTCGGTTTCTGCGGCTTCTGCGGTTTCTGCTGTCCCTTCCGGAGTGCTCTCTGCCACGCTCTCGTTTGCCAGTTTGGAGGCAAGCTCGTCCGCCTTCGCCTGTACCTTTTCAGCGCTTATCTTCGAGGTATCCGCCGGAGTCTTGTTGCTGACAATGTAGAACTGCACGGAGTTGTTTCCATACGCGTCAGCGGCGTAACCGAGTGCACCGTAGAAATTACGCGCTTTCTCGCTTACCTCGATCGGGAAGGTGGTCGCGTTTTTGGCAGCGTCCTCGCCGACGTAAGCGGCGGTGCCGCCTGTTCCGTCGCCGTTGAGTGAACCTCCCTGAATATAGGTGTCCTGAATAACACGGTGTATCTTCAGACCGTCGTAGTAGCCCTGTTCGGCAAGCTTTATAAAGTTCTCAACGCCGACCGGAGCAATATCGGGAAACAGCTTTGCCTTAACAGTGCCGTAGTCCTTGAACTCTATGACCGCTATCTTGTCTCCGTCCGCGAAGGTGATATCCCCGATGTTTCCCGAGGAAGCACCCGAACCGCCGCCGAAAAAAGAGCAGCCCGCAGATGAGATCATAACTCCCGCAGACAGAACTGCGCTCAGCAGAATGCGTTTGATATTCATTGCGTTATTCCTTTCCGTCAGATCGTCAGTCGGCTGTGTAGACCTTCACTGACTTGATGATGATGTCCTTTACAGGCTGGCTGCTTTCGCCGCTGGAATTCTCCTGCACCTCAACGCCGGAAATGCTGTCGATGACGTCGAATCCGTCAACGACCTGACCGAACACGGTGTAGCCGCCGTCGAGATAGTAAACTCCGCCGTTCTTGTATTTTTCTTTGACCTCATCCGAAGCGTTCTTTATCCATTCAGCAAGGTTGGAGTACTGGTTAGCCATGGATTCATAGTAGCTGTACTCAGCTGTGCCGGGATCTGCAGAAGCCATAAGCTCCTTTGCCTGTGCGGCAACATCAGAAATGCGGCTCGTATCGAGCGAACCGATATCCTGCGCCTCTTTGCTGTTTACGATGTAGAACTGCGTGGAATTCTGACCGAGCGCGTTAGCGTAGCAGAGCGCACCGTAGAAGTGGCGTGCATTCTCGTTAGCCTCAACGCCGAAGGAATCAGAGGAGCTTCCCTCGCCGGAGTAAGCAGCGGAGCCGCCGGTCCCGTCGCCGTTCTCAGAACCGCCCTGGAGCATAAAATCGGAGATCACGCGGTGGATATTTTTACCGGTGTAGTAACCGTCCTGTGCAAGCTGAATGAAGTTCTGAACGCCGACAGGCGCGATATCGGGGAACAGCTTCGCCTTGATGATTCCGAAACCGTCGATCTCAAATTCAGCCACGATATCGCCGGACTGTATCGTAACATCGCCGATATTTCCGCCGGTAGCCGGAGAGTTTTTACACATCTCAGCCGCCGCAGAGACAGAGGAAGCGCTGCCGCCGTTGTCGGAGCTTTCCGAAACAACGGAGCTGTCCGCGCTGCTTGTGTTGCTGGAGCAGGCTGTGAAGCCTGTAGCGCATACCGCTGCAAGCATACATGCCATGAGTTTTCTTATCTTCATTTTTCGTCCCTTTCTTATTGCTCTGCCGTGCCGGAGCTTTCGCCGTCCGCATGGTATTCACTGATAGTTACCGACTTCACGAGCACTGTATCAACGGCGCGGTAGGTGTTTTCGTCCGACTGGATATTACAGAGCTTTTCCACCACGTCAAGACCTTCGTATGTCTGACCGAAAACCGTCACCGAGCCAGACATTCCGAACACGCCTCCCACCTCGATGAACTTGTCGAACAGATTCGAGAGGTTAGCTTTTTCAACGTCGGTGCGCTTTTCGCTTTCGGTCATGGATTTTTTCAGCTCGTCGATCTGCTCCTGCGTCATTGTATCGTCGTTGTTGCAGACGAGGTAGCGCGCGTCGGAGTAACCCGGAAGCTCCGAGTAGGTAACGAGCGCGCCGCGGAACGGCCAGAGATCAACATTGTACTCATGCGCGAGCGCTTCGTCGTCGCTGTCGCGCCCGGTGTATACTCCCTTGTCGTTTTCATGGCCGCCGGTGAGAAAATAGGTGTCCTGAACCACCGCGTAAACCGGCAGACCGTCGTACTTTCCGGCGTTTGCGCGCTCAACGAACGCAGCCACAGTGTTCGGGCAGTATTCGTCGTAGAGCACCGCGCGGAATTCACCGAGATCGGTGTCAAATATAGCTATAGTGTCGCCCTCCTGCGGAGCCTCAAGCTGAACAAGCTGAATGCTTGAAAAATCGTAGTCCTGCATTGCGTTGTAGTTCGAGCTTGTGAACGTGCACCCTGAGAGAGCGAGAGTGCTTCCCAGCACGGAGAGAGCCGCGAGCGCGGCAATAATTCTTTTTTTCATCAGTATCCTCAAATCATGCTTTCTTGACGATGGTGCCCTGACGGGTTTCCTCAACTACCCAGCCGAGCGCCTTTATCTGGTCGCGAATGGAGTCTGCAAGTGCGAAATCCTTAGCCTTGCGGGCTTCCTTGCGCTTTTCGATGAGCTCAGTGATCTCAGCGGGGATCTGCTCCTCATCGTTATTATTATACAACAGACCGAGCACGTTTGTCAATGCCGTGAACTCGTCGTTATACGCCTTGAGGGTGCCCTTAGTCGCATTACCTGCGGAAACTGCGGTATTTATCTTGCGGACAAGCTCGAATATCGTCGAAATTCCGTCGGCGGTGTTGAAATCGTCGTCCATTACGCGGATAAACTGCTCCTGAGCCTCCTTGACATCGGCGAGAGCCTGTGCGGAAGCCTCGCCTTCGGGAGCCGCCTCGATTGCGCGGTTCAGAGTGTCGCGGCAGGTGTAAAGTCTCTGGAGCGCAGCCTTGCAGCTTTCGATAACATCGAGTGTGTAGTTGAGCTGGCTTCTGTAGTGAACGGAGAGCAGCATGAAGCGGATAGGCTCGTAGCCGTATTCCTTCGAGAGATCTCTTACCATGAAGAAGTTGCCCTTCGACTTTGACATCTTGGCGCCGTCAACATTGAGCATTCCGTTGTGCATCCAGATATTTGCGAGGGGCTGACCGGTAGCGCATTCGCTCTGTGCTATCTCATTTTCATGGTGCGGAAAGATAAGGTCTGCGCCGCCGCCGTGAATGTCGATGGTGTCTCCGATGTAGTGGCGGCTCATAGCGGAGCACTCGATGTGCCAGCCGGGTCTGCCCTTGCCGAACGGGGAATCCCAGTAGGGCTCGCCTGGCTTAGCAGCCTTCCATACTGCAAAGTCCATCGGGTCGCGCTTCTTTTCGCCGACCTCGATGCGCGCACCCGCCTGGAGATCCTCAAGCGGCATGTGTGAAAGCTTGCCGTACTCCGGGAACTTGGAGGTCTCGAAGTAAACATCGCCGTCTGCCTCGTAAGCGAAACCCTTTTCAATGAGGGTCTTTACTATGTCGATGATTATGTCCATGTTCTCGGTTACTTTTGGGTGAACGTCGGCACGGCGTACGTTCAGACCGTCGGCGTCTGTGAAGTATTCTCTGATAGCATTCTCGGAAACCTCGTGAGCGGTCTTGCCGAGCTCGTTCGCCTTCTTGATTATCTTGTCGTCGACATCGGTGAAGTTCTGAACATAGAAAACCTTGTATCCGCGGAACTCAAGATACCTGCGGAGCGTGTCGAATACGCACAGGGCGCGGGCGTTTCCGATGTGGATAAGGTTGTAGACCGTAGGACCGCACGCGTAGATTTTTACGGTGCCGGGAGTGATGGGCTTCAGCTCCTCTTTCTGTCTTGTCATGGTGTTGTAGATCTGCATATTATTTTTCCTCCTGAGAGTTATTGTTCTTGCTGTCAAGCTGTTTTTTCAGGTCGTCTATCTCCTGCTGCAAACACTCTATCTTGTACATGTGTTCGCAGAGGAGCTGAGAAACCGGATCCGGAATGTGGATCTGATCGAGGTCGCTGTTGCCTACGCGAACACCGTCGCGCTTCACGACCCTCGCGGGAACACCGACTGCCGTGCAGTTCGGCGGGACTTCCTCAAGAACTACGGCGTTGGCGGCGATTTTGGAGTTGTCGCCTATCTTCATCGGTCCCAGAACTCTTGCGCCCGCGCCGACCAGCACGTTGTTTCCCAGGGTCGGGTGGCGTTTTCCGGTGTCCTTGCCGGTGCCGCCGAGTGTGACATTCTGGTAGAGCGTACAGTAGTCGCCGATTTCAGTAGTCTCGCCGATAACGACGCCCGCGCCGTGGTCGATAAACAGACCCTTGCCGATCTTAGCGCCGGGGTGTATCTCAATGCCGGTTCTGTTGCGGCAGCTCTGGGATATCCACCGGGCAATGAAGAAATGCCCGTGTTCGTAGAACCAGTGCGCCCTGCGGTAAGACCTCACCGCCTTGAACGACGGATAAAGGAATATGACCTCCAGAGCCGACCGCACGGCGGGGTCACGCGCCTTTATCGAATTTATCTCTTCTTTGAGACGGTCAAACATAGTAACCTCCGGGTATCATGCTAAAAGGAACTGCACACCGCGTACAAAAAAACCTCCGCACCGGTGTGGTGCGAAGGCGTTTTACCGCGGTTCCACTTCGCTTCGGGCAAATGCCCCTCAAAGCCCCTTAACGCGGGGAAACGCAGACGGCTACTGTGATTTCGCCGGCCGGGCTCACAGCCGCACTTTCACCGGAGCCTTCCGCAGCGCTCTCACCAATGCGCCGCTCTCTGGGGGAGGGGAACCCGGGTACTCTGACTGATCGAAGCCTTTGTTACAATTAAGTATATTATACTCTATCCTGCGAAAAATTTCAAGTAGTGACAACGTTTTTTTTTAATTTTCATCAAAAATTCACGTCAGGAGAATGAACGCAAGCGCCGCAATGAGCTTCATATCGGCTTTTTCGCGCCATAGAAGGATTATAAGAGCGATGATAAGCAGCGAATCCCTGTCCCCGGTTAGCTTTTGCAGAATTCCTCCGATGTTTCCGGGCGGCGGGGAGCATTTCCGCGGCTGTTCAGAGCGGCATTTTCCGACTTCCGGTGCGGCTCCGCATTTCGGTTCCCCGCACTGACGTTCAACGGGATCTTTCTCCGGCTTGCACGTGGAATTATTGAAGGACTCCACCGTGCGGTAAAGCGGAGACTGCTCAGAATTCCAGACCATATTTATCCCCCCAGTTTCCCGAAAATACCGCTTTCTTTCAGCAGCGGGAGCAGCTCGATGAGCTTCAGCAGCCGCATCGCAGTGTCGACCTTGCCGCGGTTTTCTTCCCGCAGAAGGGGTTTCAGCGCCATGAGCAGCTTCTCATCGTCGGAGGTGTTCCCGGCAGCGCTGAGAAGTCCAGCGATTTTTGCCATGCTCCCGAGGTCAAGCCCGGAAAAAAGCCCGCCGTCCTGCGAGACTTCGTCTTTGGAGCCGCTGTCCTCCGGTGCGTCCTCGGCCAGCGCACGGAGAATATCTTCTATATTGTCCATGCGCCGTACCTCCTGTTCGCGCTATTTCATGCTGCCCAGCAGCTTGAGTACCTCCTCGGGTGAGCCTGCGGATTTTAGCTGTTTCATCAGTTCTTTATCCGCAAGGACGCGGCGGAGCTTTTCTTTGTCGCTCTTTGTCAGTATCGACGAAAGCGCGCTCAGATCCTTCTTTTCGATTGTTTTCCTGAGGCTTTCTGGCGATGAGCCGAGCTTTTCACTTGCAGACTTTATCAGATTGTCAAACTCGTTGTTATTCATGACATGTACCTCCTGTGATATGGCAGATTGTGTAAAGCTGTGTGAATTTTTCGTGAAAAAACCTCAAAGCCCCCTTTAATTCAAATCATTTTTATGATATAATATGTATAACTAGAACGTAAATAGAAAAATTATACCATTCGGAAAGGAAACCCATAGCTTGAAAATATTAGTTGTATCAGATACGCACCGCAATTTTGCAGTTCTGGACGATATCGTAAATGAAAACCTGGACGCAGACCTGATAATACATCTTGGCGACGGCGAGAACGAAGCGCGGGATATCCACAATCTCCACCCGGAAAAGCCGATGATCTACGTTGCGGGCAACTGCGACTACGGAATGCACCGTTCAAAGGAAATCGTGACCGTGAGCGGCTACAAGATCTTCTGCTGCCACGGTCATAATCAGAATGTGCATGCAGGTCTTGAGGAGCTGGTCGAAGAAGCCAAGCAGAACGACTGCAAAATCGCGCTTTACGGACACACGCACCTCCACCGCACCGAGGTGATTGACGGAGTGTACGTAATGAATCCCGGCAGCCCTGACAGCCCCAGGAACCACACCGAGCCATCTTATGGGATAATAAACATCTCCAGTGACGGCGAGATTAGAATGAGTCTGATGAAGGTGAAAAAGAGTGCTGAACCGGATAATAACGCTTGACGAGGTCGATTCGACCAACAATTACCTGAAGCTGAACCGCGGCGAATTACCCGACGGGACCCTTGTGACTGCAAGGATACAGACCGCCGGAAAGGGAAGGCGCGGTCACGAATGGCTTGCCGACCAGGGAATGCTGCCGCTGTCGCTTCTGCTGAAACAGCCCCCGCACCCTGACACGCTGACGCTGTGCGCCGGCGTCGCGGTCTGTGAAGCTCTTGAGCCGCTGCTTCCCGGCGAGGAGCTTGGAATCAAATGGCCCAACGACATCATACTGCACGGTCACAAGCTATGTGGTATTTTATGCGAGAGCGTATGCTTTGGTTCCTCAATGGATATAGTATGCGGTATCGGCGTGAATCTCGCTCAGACTGCGGAATTCTTTGAAAAGGCGAATATCCCCCACGGCGGCTCGGTGGAAATGCTGACTGGCGTGACGATAAACGACAGGGATAAGCTCGCGGAGGACATCGCTGAGCGGCTTTACAGCTACTCCAGGTCAGGCTTTGAGTCCGTGCGTGAAAAGTACGTCAAACGCTGCCTTACCGTTGGGAAGAAGATACGCATTATCGAAAACGGCAGCGAGCGCGAAGCGTTCGCCGAGGGAATTGCTCCGAACGGATTCCTGATCTGCTCCGACGAAAACGGCAGGTTTGAGGTAAATTCCGGAGAGGTCAGCGTACGCGGGCTGATGGATTACATCTGAGGTGCTGAATGATCGAGAACGAATTCAAGATAATGCTTTCAAAAGAGCAGTACGACGCGATCCATACGCTTTATAGCTGGGACAGCGAGGTAGAGCAGATCAACTGGTATTACGACAGCGATTCCGGTGAGCTCAGCGGACGGCATATCACATGTCGTGTACGTACTTTAGGCGGCAGATTCTATTTGCAGGTGAAACTTCCGGCGCACGAGAACTCAAGCGGCGCCGTTTCCAGAATCGAGCTGGAGCGCGAGCTTACCAGTATTCCCGAATTTATATCAGGCCAGGAGCTTTCCGAATTCAGCGGCGCGGCTGGACTTCCCGATGTAAAGCTGCTCGGCTCGCTTTCGACCTACCGAAGCGTGAAGCGTTTTGACGGCGCGGAGATCGACCTCGATAAAAGCGAATATTTCGGCAGGACGGACTTCGAGCTTGAAGTCGAGTACACCGACGAAGCGTCGGCGCAGGCTGTCATTTTTGAGATAGAACAGCAAGTCACACTCGACCGGAAGGCTCCGGTTACTGGAAAAATCCGCAGGTTTCTTGCCGAGTACCAGAAAAATCACAGATAAGCAAATCCCGGAGCGAGTACTCCGGGATCATTTATTGCTCTGAAAGTTTTTTTTCATCGGCGGCTGAGTAGTTCACCACGAACCTGCAAGCGGCTGAGTCAGGCGGCGCGGAGCCTTCATCGTAGTATTCGTTAAGCGGCGTAACCCGCACACCGCATTCAGTGAATATTCCATGAAGCCCGGAGTCCGCCGGAATGTCCATCAGGAAGTGAAGCCCGGCGTTTTCTTCGGAAATGCTGTCCTCCCCGCAGGAGCGCACCGCCAGGGCGAGGGTGAGTTCCCGTATCCTGCGGTAGTACTTGCGCATGCGGCTGATGTGGCGCTCAAAATGACCGCTTTCAATGAACCGCGCAAGCGTGTACTGCTCGAACGCGGGTACCGGGCAGGAGCAGAATCCCAGGCGCTCCTTCCAGCGTTCGTAAAGTTCCTGCGGCAGGCAGACGTAGCTTATTCTGACCGACGGGGCAATAGTCATGCTGAACGTATTCATGTAGATAACGCGTCCGGAAACGTCCATGCCGAACATAGTTGGAAGCGGCTTTCCGCCCCAACGGAATTCGCTGTCGTAGTCGTCCTCGATGATGTATCCATTGCGCCTGGAAGCCCATTTCATAAGCTCCAGCCGCCGGGAGATCGGCATAACTATTCCGGTGGGGAAATGGTGAGCCGGGGAAATATGAGCCACGTCCACATTTTTATAGTACAGCTCGTCGGCAAGTATTCCGTGCTGATCGATTCCGATTGGGAGACAGAGCGCGCCGTTCAGCCGATAGATACGCGCGGGCTTATGATATCCCGGGTTCTCAACGGAGTAGGTAAGACCGTTTCCAAGAAGCTGCACCAGCAGGTTATTGAGGTATTCAGTACCAGCTCCGACGATTATCCGGTGCGGAGGTACTGCTATTCCACGGTAGCTTCTCAGGTGAGCTGAGATAGCCGCCTGAAGCTCCGGAGCACCGCCCGGCGGAACCGGAGCAAGTATTGCGCTCCCTTTTTCAAGGATCACCGTTCGCATTAGGCGCGTCCATACTGAAAATGGGAACAGCTCGTTTCCAAACTGCTGCGGAGGTTCTGCGGTTGTTTCTTCACGCTCGTCATTTTCAGCTTGTGCGGAAGTTGCGGCGCGGGGAATTCCGCAGCGCAGACATAGTAGCCGCTGCGCTCCCTTGCGGCGATGTAGCCCTCCGCCAGAAGCTGCGCGTACGCGTTCTCAACTGTGACTACGCTTATTCCGAGCCGCTCCGCCTGAGCGCGCTTTGAAGGCAGCTTCGCCCCTTCTTTGAGCTTTCCGCATATGATCTCCTGCTTTATTTCGTTGTACAGCTTTTCGTAGAGACTGGTTCTGCTGTTTCTTTCCATTGTCGTCACTTCCCGGATTCTAAATCGTAACTTGCTGAAATGTAATTTGTTTTGATAAGCGCCTTATATTTATTATACAACAGTTCAGCATTATTTGCAATAGCAGGAAATAGTAATTGACTAATGTTGTTTTGTGTGATATAATCATTATATGAAAATAATGTCATAAAGGAGATTTTAACATGAGCTTCAATATACATGACCTTAACCGCAACGCCTGTATGCTCAAAGGCCCTCTGCGCAGCGAGGGCTACGACTGGTGGTGGCACAGCTTTACCGGAGTCAACGTACGCACCGGAGAGGAGCGCTCGTTTTTCGTGGAGTTCTTCCTCTGCAACCCGGAATTTGGCGGCAGGGCGCCGACATTCGGTCAGCTTCCGTTCTGCCGCGATAACGGCGTAAAGCCATCATACCTGATGGTGAAAGCCGGCGCGTGGGGCGAGGGAGCCAAGCAGATCCACCGTTTTTTTGGTTGGAATAAGGTGAGCGTCAGCCAGGTTGCTCCCTACTCCGTTTTAGCCGACGACTGCTTCGCTTCTGATTTTGTGCTGAAGGGCAGCGTCGACCTTTCCGAGGAGGAATGCGCAGAGCACCCGGAATACATGTGTTCCGCCGGGAAAATGCGCTGGGATCTCCGGCTTGACAAGCAGATCGCATTCAATGTGGGCTACGGAGCCGCAAAGCCTTTCCGTGCGGCTCAGGCGTTTGAAATGTACTGGCATGCCGAGGGCATGAAAACCGCCTACGCCGGCGAAGTTGAGTTCGACGGCGAAAAGTACGAAGTCACCCCGGAGCGCTGTTACGGCTACGCAGACAAGAACTGGGGCAGGGGATTCACGTCGCCCTGGGTATGGCTCAGTTCCAGCGACCTGTTCAGCAACCTGACCGGAAAGGCGCTGAAAAACAGCGTATTCGACATCGGAGGAGGTCAGCCGAAGGTTGCCGGAATATCCCTCGGCAGGCAGCTCCTCTCCGCATTTTATTATGAGGGCAGGGAGTTCGAATTTAACTTCTCGAAGCCCGCGCTGTTCACACAGACCAGATTCGACTGCGGCGAGACGGAGACTGAAATCAGGTGGCATGTTTCGCAGACATCCGCATACGGAAAAATGGAGACTCGTATAAGCTGTCCGAAGTCGGAAATGCTGTTCATGAACTATGAAGCACCGGACGGCTCCATGCCGCTGAAGCGTCTCTGGAACGGCGGAACGGGCAAGGGCAGAATAAAGCTTTACGGCAGGGACGACGACGGAAAGCTGTTCCTTGTCGACGATATACGCGCGGAGCATGTCGGCTGCGAATACGGAGAGCGCTGCAAGTGAATCAAAGATGGAATTACGCTGTACGTTCAATAGTCTGTATTGCTCTTGCGGCAGCAATGGTTGGCGTATCGGAGCTGCTCGGTGAAAAGGAGATAATATTTCCGGAAATAACCGCGCTGACCGTCGGAGCAATTGCCGCTCCGAAGCACTCGTGGAAGGTCAGCCGCGCGCGTATGATAATTCTTATCGCGGTATGTTCTGTTATCGGAATACTGATAGTAAGGTTCAGCCCGTTTCCCAAAGCGGTAGGATTAACAGCGGCTTTTGCTCTGTGTCAGGTGATTTATCTGATGTCCGGAACTAGTTTTGCGCCGCTTATTTCTGCTGCGGCGCTGCCTGTTCTTATGGATACCGAAACAATAATTTATCCGATATCGGCAGTGACTATGACGGCTCTGACCTGCCTGGCACAGTACATTCTTGAACGCGCCGGTGTGTGCGAAAAAGAGGATTTTGTACCGCTCGCAAAGCCGGATAAATTCAGGTGGATATCTGCTATAGTAAGAGTAGGAGCAGCTGCAGTTCTGGCGTTCCCGCTGATACATTTCGGAGCGCAGTTCTGTATTGCTCCCCCGCTTCTGGTTGCGTTCACGGAGTTTTCAGATCCGCAGAGCAAGGCGCGCTCAAAGCCGGTAAAAACCGTGCTTATAATTACGGGCTGCGCCCTGACCGGCGCTTTGCTGAGGTATCTGCTGTGCTGTAATGCGGGACTGCCGCTGACCCTTGCGGCGATTCTGTCTGTTGCTGCGGCGCTTATCATAATGAAGTTCGCCGGACAGTTCATTCCGCCGGCGGGCGCGCTTGGAGTGCTTCCGATGATTATACCGCAGGAAACTCTGCTGATATATCCTGCTGAAATCCTTGCAGGAGCCGCCGTATTTATGGCTGCCGCGCTGTGCTTCCGAAAAAAAGAGACATAAGAAAACGCCCTGCTGTCAGCGGGGTGTTTTAAATTATTGCAGCAATTACGAAAGATCAGCGCGCATTTTCCTATGAAACACAAAAGAAGCAAGCACCGAGAACAAAGCTGCATAAGCCGCGACGATCAGAATATGAATTCCAATTCCGCTGAATTCAAGCGCAGCAGCCATTCGTGCCGCTTTAACGCAGTGATAGAAGGGAAGCGCCCTGCATACGCCGAGCATAACTCCGCCCGCGCCTTCCGCGTCGAACCACACGCAGCCAAGCAGCGAGGCAAGAGAAATTATGATCGAGCAAAGTCCGGGAGCCGCCTTTTCATTGAAAAGCGAACCGAACAGCAGTCCGGCGGCGATAAAGAACACCGCGCCGGGAATCAGCACAACTACAGCCATTAACGCACCGCCTGCACTTATCGTGTTTGTTCCCATCACAGCCCCAGCAGTCATGGAAGCCGCAAAAGTGATAACAGACTGAATAACAGAAAGCGCAAGCACGGGAAACGTGTAGCCTGCAATAAAATCAAAGCTTTTCATCGGGGAAGCATACAGCCGCGTCAGGAACGCTCCGCTGCGGTCTTTTGAGACCGACAGGCATGTGAAAAGCATGATGAACGACTGCCCGAACATCGCGATACCCCCGGCAAGATTCTCAATATTGAAAATCGTCATTCCTGCTTCGGGAGGTATGCTCTGGTTCACAATGCTCATTATCACCAACATTACAAGCGGGAATCCAAGGCAGAATATGTAGCTCAGCGGGTCACGGAGGAGTTCCTTCAGATTCCGGCCGGAAAAAGCGAGTACTCTGTTCATGCGTTCACACCTCCCTCGCGAGCTTCAGCGATTTTTATAAACGCGTTCTCCAGACCTTTTTCACCGGTCAGAGCTTCAAGTTCGGACAGGGTTCCGACCGCGCGGAGCTTTCCGCTGACCATAATTGCAATACGGTCGGAAAGCTGTTCTGCTTCCTCCATGTAGTGGGTGGTCAGTATCACGGTTAAGCTTCCCTTGAGTGACTGTATAGCGCTCCAGAGTTCGCGGCGCGCTAGTACGTCCAGACCGAGCGTAGGCTCGTCAAGGAAAAGCACCTCCGGCTCTGAAATAAGAGCCATCGCGATGGAGACCCGCCGCTTCCAGCCGCCGGAAAGCGTCTTGGTGCGCTGTTCCATTACTTCGTCAAGCTTGAACATGCGCTGCATTTCCGCGACGCGTTCGTTTCGTTTCTCTTGTGTAAATTCGTAGATTTTCGCCATCAGCTCGAGGTTTTCCCGAACGGTGAGATTCTCTGCTACTGCGGTGTCCTGCGGGGAAACTCCGACTGCCTTTTTCACAAGCGCGCTCTCTGTAGATACGTTGTGTCCGCAGACGTAAGCCTCGCCGCCCGTCGGTTTCGAAAGGCATGTGAGCATGCGTATCGTTGTGGTTTTTCCTGCGCCGTTCACTCCGAGAAGAGCGAACAGCTCTCCCTTTTCAACGGTTATGTCAAGGCTGTTTACCGCTGTTTTTCCTTTGTACCTTTTTGTCAGCTCTCTTGCCTGTACTGCTGTCATTGCGTTTGCCTCCTGACGCATTTCTGGCGTCCTCTATAACTCCGCCCAGCTTCACGAGAGCCATTCCCTTGTCCTCGTCCCCAAGAACAAGTATAGCGTCGCCGGGGTTGAGTCCGAATACCTCGCGGCATTTCTTCGGCAGAGTTATCTGTCCCTTGTCGTTCATTTTGGAGAAGCCGAATATGTGCTTTTTGCCGTCCTGACTGTCGGATACCTCCGTCAGATTGCGCACCAGCATGTCTACGGTGGTGCCGTAGATATCAGCAAGCGCAATGCAGTTTTCTATATCCGGAACCGTCTCGCCGCTTTCCCATTTTGCTACTGCCTGCCGTGAAACGTTCAGCTTTTCGGCTACTTCTTCCTGGGTAAAGCCGTTCTGCTTGCGGAACAGCTTGAGATTGTTGAACTCAATGCTCATGTTTTCACCTCGTCATAATTATACATCAGTTTGTTGCTCAATTCCACCAACCGCAGCTTACATAAATGTTACGTTGGGTTGCATTTTCGGAATTTGTCCAGATAAATTGCTTATTATGGAAACATCTAAAAATCGGTTTGAAAAGCAAAAACGGGCAGTGTGTGTCAGATTTTAGGAAAGCCTCCTCGTAAGGCTGTATGCCTTACGAGGAGGCTTGAAGAAGCAGTCGGTGTGCTATACACATTTTCACTCAAACAAGGTTTTTAGAGGTGACCATAATGTCGTTTTCTTCACCTCCGTCAGCTCAGTAATTTCACTGACAGTGTACTGCCCAGTCTTGTAAAGCTTAACAGCCTTGCTGACAGAATCGCTGTTTATAGGTTTTCGACCGCCTTTTCTGCCTCTGGCACGAGCGGCAACTAGTCCCTCTTTGGTTCTGTCGGCCAGGACATCACGTTCGAACTGAGCCAGTGCTAACATCAGTGTGAAAAGCAGTTTTCCTGTGCTAGTCGTGGTGTCGATGGATTCTTTTAAAGATACGAGATTCACGCCTTTCGAGTTGAAAGTCTCTATGAGCCAGATCAGATCTTTTGTGCTTCTGCCGAGCCTGGAGAGGGATTCAACCACAACAGTATCACCTTCGTTCAGGCGTTCAAGGAGCTTTTCAAGTTCCGGGCGGTTACGTTTGGTACCGGTCATCCTCTCGTTGTAGATGAAATCCACGCCGTATTTCTGGAGCATATCAAGCTGGCGGTCGATGTTCTGCTGTTCGGTGGAAACCTTTGCATATCCGAATACGAAATTCTTCATCAGAATTCACCGCAATAGTCGTATGCGCATTCGTTCAGAATTTCGCATAATGCTTCCTCAATTACGCCGGGCTGGTAGAGCATTTCTTCTATCTCCTCAACGAAATAACGTCAATGACGAAGATTTTCGCTGTGATTGGTTCATCAGTGGGGAATGTGAATGTGCGCTCGTAGGCTGGTTCTTCCTGACTGTGCATTACCTGCTGATTTGTTCCGTTCGCTACGAGCTTAAAAACCTGCAGGTAATCTTTTCGCTAGACTTTCATGCTGTCAATGCAGTCCCAGAGTATTATCTGAGTGACGAGCGGCACGGTGTTTGTTATGCCTTTGGTGGCATAACGCTGATTGTTGAACATACTTTTTCTCCTCTCCCGGACACAAAAAATCCCCGAAGCATTTACGCTTCGGGGAAATTTCTGTGTGCCGTTATAAACGGATAGCTTATATTATAGCTACATGAAGATAATATGTCAATGTACAAATTGATATTGACAACAAAAAATCTGTTTCAAAAATGATACCCTATTCACCTTGACACATACGGTCAGTTTGTGGTACAATGATTATCAAAGATAAGGGGTGGAAATCATGCTGAAACGTGGATTATACGAGCAGATAATCAACAAATCTCTCGACCGTGAGCTGGAGCGCTCTGACGATATCGCAGCAAGCACCGGAAAACTGGACACCGCCGAGGCTCCGCAGATACTCTCGCACTACATCAGCGAACTGGTGGAAAAGGGACTGCGGCAGGTAAGCTCCGATGATATTTCGGGGCAGCTTTCGCTTGCGAACAGGATAGTTTCAGCTATCGCCGATGTTACCGGAGACAGCGATTTTGACGGAATGTCCGTTGCCGAGCGCGCCGAACAGCTCCTTGCAGTAGCCGAAAAGAAGAACTCGCTCACCGCTGTAACCGGCGAGTTTTCCCCAGTACGTCCGGAAACCTCACTCGCGGCAAGCTCCCTGTTCACCGGCTCTATCCACGAGCCGAGCATGATGAGCGAACTTAAAAAGGAAATACAGTCCGCTGACCGCGTGGATATGCTGGTTTCATTCGTGAAGTGGAGCGGTCTGCGGCTCATCATCGACGAACTTTCGGAGTTCACACAGCGCGGCGGAAAGCTGCGCGTCATCACGACCTCATACATGGGCGCGACCGACATAAAAGCAGTCGAGGAACTGCGAAAACTCCCGAATACGGAGATACGAATCTCCTACGACACCAAGCGTACAAGGCTTCACGCGAAAGCCTATATTTTCTGGCGTGAGACCGGATTCAGCACGGCTTATGTCGGCTCGTCAAATCTCTCGAATGCCGCTATTTCAAGCGGTCTGGAATGGAACCTCAAAATCACCGCGCACGACCAGCCCTCCACCCTCGACAAAATCAGCGCTACCTTTGAAAGCTACTGGAACAGCCACGAATTTGCGCCCTATTCCGAGAACGATGTGCAGAAGCTGTCGCAGGCGCTTTCAGCCGAAAAATACAGCGGCGAAACAGCGGATTACCTCTTTGACATCAACCCCTATCCCTATCAGCAGGAGATACTCGACCGCCTGAAAGCCGAGCGCGATATTCGCGGGCATTTCCGCAATCTTGTCGTTGCCGCGACCGGTACAGGCAAAACTGTAATTTCCGCGTTCGATTATCGCAGATTCCGCAGCGAAAATGCAGGCAAGCCCTGCCGCCTGCTGTTCGTAGCGCACCGCAAGGAGATCCTTGAACAGAGCATAAAATGCTTCCGCGGAGTACTTCACGACCCGAATTTCGGCGAGCTGTTCGTTGGCGAACATCGTCCGGATTCGCTGGATAATCTGTTTGTTTCGGTGCAGACTCTGAACTCCCGCGCGCTTACTGAGGCTGTCAGCGAGGATTTCTACGATTTTATCATTGTGGACGAGTTCCACCACGCCGCCGCGCCTACATATCAGCAGCTTCTGAATTACTTTAAACCGCATATTCTGCTGGGACTAACCGCAACTCCTGAACGTATGGACGGCGAGAATATTCTGCGCTGGTTCGACAACAGAATTGCCGCTGAAATCCGGCTCCCCGAAGCCATCGACAGGAAGCTGCTGTGCCCGTTCCAGTACTTCGGGATCTCAGACAGCGTTGACCTCTCGGACGTAAAGTGGAACCGCGGAGGTTACGAGCGTTCCGCGCTTTCCAAGGTGTACACCGGCAACGATATGCGCGTATTCCTGATACTGAAACAGCTCCGGAAATACGTCACCGATATGGACGGCGTTAAGGGGCTGGGATTCTGCGTCAGCAAGGAACACGCGCGCTATATGTCTGATAAATTCAACGAAGCCGGAATTGCCTCCGAGTGCCTTACAGCGGACAGCGACAACGAATTCCGACGCAGTGTCAGCAAGCGGCTTTCGGACGGAGAACTGCTGTTTATTTTCACGGTTGACCTGTTCAACGAGGGCGTGGATATTCCGGCGATAAATACGATAATGTTCCTGCGTCCTACGGAATCCCTGACAGTATTTTTGCAGCAGCTTGGCCGTGGATTACGTTTGTACGACGGCAAGGAATGTCTGACCGTACTTGATTTCATCGGGCAGGCGAACAAGAAATACCGCTTTGAGGAGAAGTTCCGCGCGCTGCTTTCGGACAGCTCGCGCTCGGTTCAGGGTGAGATAAAGAACGGATTTGTGGCGCTTCCGAAGGGCTGTTATTTGCAGCTTGAAAAGATGGCTGCGGGGTACATTCTTGACAATATCAAGCGTTCTCTCGGAAACAGAAATGCGATAGTTCAGAAGCTTGCGACATTCACCGAGGATACCGGGAAATCGCTCAATTTGGAAAATTTTCTGACCTGTTACAGCCTTGATATTTCTGCGATTTACGCTACAAAATTCAGCTTTTCAAGGCTGTGCGTAATGGCTGGCGCAAAGGAGGATTTCTCCGAGCCGCTGGAGGACATCGTGACAAAAGCGCTGCCGAGAATTTCCGCGATAGATTCGCGCAGGTGGATCGAATTTCTGGTGGATAATCTGCCGGAGATTTCAAAGCGTAATGAGAGCGATTTCTCGCCGTTACAGCTTCGTATGCTGACAATGATGCAATTCACTATCTGGCAGAAAACGTGGCAGGAATGCGGCTTTTCAGATATGCTGGAGGGATTCCGCAGGCTGTCGGAATGCCCGGTGCTTCTTGGTGAGATTCTGGACGTGCTATATTACAATTACGACCGTATCGACTTCGTGGACGCTCCGGTCGATTTAGGATTTGAGTGCCCGCTTGACCTGCACTGCACCTACTCCCGTGACCAGATACTTGCGGCATTGGATTTCATGAAGCCGGGCACGGTGCGCGAGGGCACAAAATACCTCCCGGACAAGAAAACAGACGTGCATTTCGTAACGCTGAACAAAGCGGAAAAGGACTACTCGCCAACGACGATGTACGAGGATTACTCGATAAACGAGGTGCTGTTCCACTGGCAGAGCCAGAGCACGACGTCGCAGAGCAGCACGACCGGTCAGCGGTACATGAATCACCGCAGCATGGGCGTGCGTGAACTGCTGTTCGTTCGGGAATTCAAGAGCGGAAAGCTCGGTGCGGCGCCGTATACGTTCCTGGGACTTGCGGATTTTTTGTCCGTAATCTGTAGGTCGTGGTCTGGGCGGCTTCGGTTTTCTTGATGAGATTTCCGTTGAGGTCGTACTCGTAAGTAATGCCAGTTTCCGAAACAAGCTGGTTCAGCTCGTTGTAGATATAGCTGGTGATCTCGCCGTCCATTGTTTTTGTCAGGCGGTTGCTGTTGCGGTCGTAGGTGTACTCGGTGACGGTTGTGCCGTTATCGTTAGATACGGTTTCCTTTACCAAGCGGTAAAGCTCGTCGTACTCATACTCAACGGTGCGGTCGGAAGAAGCTCCGGTTTCCTCAACCTTTATGCGCTCTCCGGCAGCTCCAAGAGTATAGGTATATTCTACCACAGGCGCGCCGTTCTTGTCAAGTATTTTCTCACGGACAAGACGGTTGACCTCATCGTACTCATAGGTTACGACAAGTCCGTTGGTATAGCGAATAGTATCGCCGCCAACGGTCTTTGCGATTACTCTGTCGAAATCATCATAGATGTAGGAGGTTACATTTCCTGCGTGATTCGTAGATCTCAGGACATTATAAATTACTGCTCCGTGAAGGGAACAAACAACAAACTGTCCTCTGTAAATGTGTTTCCTAAACCAATTTTATTCGACAATAGGTTATACAAAAACTCTGTCATGGTCATAGAAAACTCTTTATACCCATACAAGTCATCATATACTACAACTGACCATTGTTCATTAGATGTATTCCAATAGAATGTATATTCATTTCCATAGGGAGATTTGCCCCAAGGAATAAGTCCTCCCTTCTCTGGATAATAACCAAATGGTTCACCTACTTTCCAGCCTTTTTGTAAACGAGGATCATCAAAATCTTCGTTATTGACATCAAGTTCCAGAAAGTCACGCCCATAAGAATAATCCTCTCTGTCAATTTCCATAAACTGAAAAAGGCTGTACTCAAATTCATTGGAAAATGGAACTAGAATTTTTATAAAATTAGCAAATGTTCCTGCTCCGTATATTGCAACAAGATCATAATAATCATCGGGAAGGTTAATACCTAACTTAGCATTGATCTCATTGCGGTCAAAACTGACGTTTAAATTCGGAGATGGGATAATCTGTTTGATTAACTTGATAAACATAATTACCTCCACGAAGAATATGTTTGATCTTTTGCAGACACCATGCAGTACAAAGAAGAATTGCAGTACAACTAAAAAATTAGATTATGGGGTATTATCTATTCTATAACAATAGCCTAACAAACTATATGTTATATATTATGGCACACCATTATCCTCAACATAATATGGAACAACCCGTATAACCAACCCGCCAAACAAGTTGACACTCTTATATAGCATATATTCGGTTGACTTCATTTTTAGAATTATTTGCAGAATGAATCATCAAACTAATCAGATAGTACTTCAGAAACTATTGTTGATTTACCAAGTAACACATTACCATCGTAAAATCTAACCTCAACATCAACCCTGTATTTTTCATCAGACCTCGTATCAAAGGTAGAGCACGATATAAAAAATTTGTCTGATATCTGAGTAGTTATGAACTCATCCGCAAGCTCATAATCACCGTTGTGAAATCTCATTAACTTTTTGTTCAAAACAAATCTCAGCAATTTTTGAGGCTCTAAGGAAATATCCATATTCAATTTATGATCTTGCAATGTGATATTTATTTCGCAATAGCCAATATATTGGTTATAATCATAAAAAATCTGAGATGTATCGGTTAAGATGAAATTGGCATCATACCCATTGGAACCGACCAGTCTGCCGTCGCTATCAAAATAGTTTACAAACTGTTCCAAAATATCGCTAGAACCATCATTATAAATAATACCCTTTATTTTGTTTATACCGTTCTTTTTTCTATATTCATTATCATCAATCAAAGGATTTTCGCCATCATAGTATTCGGAAATAGATAAGTTTCTTTTTTCCAACAAAAGGTTAGAATTATATGCAAATATTGTGACCATAAAACACCCTATACGATATGAAAAATCAAATCGCCTTTCTATCAATTAAGCCTCTATTTTAAGAATTTGTGAAATAGAGCGGTTGTGTGATTATGATACAAACACCCGCTCCATTTCATCAACAAACTAAAAGCTTGGCTTCAAACAAATCATCTTCGGTTAAAGTTATTCACAAAATCGCTTACCAACGTTGGGTATTTGTCATTATATTTCTGATATATGTCAATCAATGTACTGTACACCTTGTTATCAAAATCAGAATTGGCTTGCCGTAGATGGTTGTAATATGCTGTGCCTTTCCTTCTGGGAAATACTTCGTCAATTAGGGAGTGAATCTTATTATGATCCGTACTATCAATATATGTCAAAGGTTGTTTTGGATCACCACCTAAATATTTAGGATCGGAATGATGGCCGTGGCATTTGTTATGCACCAAAACCGGCACACAACCCACAAAGTAGGAATGGAAATCCTCAACCTCAAGGTTATAGACCAGAATAGGTTCATCAAGAACCTCAATTTCTGAGCCAAGAATTGTGGAAGTCGTCCCGTCGAGATTGAAAACCTCATCGCCGACAGCAAGGTCGCCCGCGGCAACCCAACCCTTTCCAATTACATAGAATGGGTGATTTGTTGTTGTGTCAATATTGCCCTCATCGGTGTAGAGGTGCAGAATCTCATCAACCGCATGGACGTATACCTTTGTTACGGTCTTGAGTTCGGTTTCTCCGGTTTCAACGTTGTATGCCCATACCTTGTCGCCAATCTCAATCTCGTCAATGCGCTTCTGACCGTTTTCTGCTGCAACGAAAGTATCGCCGGTAAAGCAGGAATCGCCCAGCGCAGTAAGGTCTGTGCCAACCTGCAAACCTATCAGGATTGCGCTTACTATATCGCCGTCCTTGATTGCTTCATCAAATGCCTGAATCTGAACATAGTATCCGTACCCTATCATTATCTTGCTGAGTATCGGTCCTATTCCCTTTATCATGCACATCTTGTTCAGAAGCAGTCCTGAAACCGCTCCTCTGAGCATAGAAGAAGCTATGTCACCAAGCGTTGCCCCGTCGGATAACATCTGCTGAATCTGGTTGCAGGTATCAAAAAACGATGCAAAGAAGTTTATCCACTTCATTACGTTGCTGAAGTTTGGTGTCAGCATCTTGTGAAGCGTTGCTTCAATAGTCTGGGTTACATTCAGCTCACTGAGTGAGAAGTACCCCGTCGGATCGCTGTTCATCACAGGATTCGCATTCGCATAAAGATACTTATGCAGGCTCAATGGCTCAAATACGCTTCCTGCGTACTCGTCCATAGTGATGAACGTGCCTGTGGAGGGGTTCATATACCTCGCGCGGAGGTAATACAAGCCCGTAAAGCTATCGAACTGCCCGCCGCGGTAGAGATAGCTGTTCTCGGTATCGCCCGTAGAATCAGTCAGGTTGCCGAATGCGTCGAACGTGTAGGTATCAGTAACAATACCCTCGCTGTCCGTCAGCATTCTCACGGAATCAAAGCCATCATAGAGATAATACGACTTTACGCCGTTTCTCTCCTGCGAGATAAGCTCATCGCCGCGGGTGTATAAGGTTGTCAAAGAGCCGTTCTCGTCATACTCCGCAAGCACCTGCGAAAGCGCTCCGTTGGTGTCAACGAGATAATAAGTCGAACCGAGTTCGGTTACCTTTGCTATACGGTTGCCCGCATAGTCGTACAGATATTCCTCAACATTCACCTGCTGTCCGCTCTGAATCGTTACTCGTATGAGCCGGTTCTGAGCGTTGTAGGTGTAGACCGTGGTCTGCTCGCCCTCAATCTTCTTAACAAGATTACCGTTGAGGTCGTATTCGTAAGTAATGCCAGTTTCCGAAACAAGCTGGTTCAGCTCGTTGTAGGCATAGCTGATGACCTCGCCGTCTACTGTTTTTGTCAGGCGGTTGCTGTTGCGGTCGTAGGTGTACTCGGTGACGGTCGTGCCGTTATCGTCGGTCACGGTCTCCTTTACCAGTCGGTAAAGTGCGTCGTACTCATACTCAACGGTGCGGTCGGAAGCAGCTCCGGTTTCTTCAACCTTTATGCGCTCTCCGGCAGCTCCAAGGGTATAGGTATATTCTACCACAGGCGCGCCGTTCTTGTCAAGTATTTTCTCGCGGACAAGGCGGTTGACCTCGTCGTACTCATAGGTTACGACAAGTCCGTTGGCATAGCGGACGGCTGTTCTGTTGCCGTTCGCGTCATATTCGTAGAGCATGACTGTCCCGTCGTGAGCCACAACGCGCACGATCCTGTCCATCAGGTCGTACTCGTACTGCGTCGCCCCGAACGGAGTTTCCACAGATGTAAGTCTGCAAGCCTCATCGTAGGTGTAATCATTGTTTTGCAGACATTAAATCCAGCAAAAACTGTTCAAAGCTATCTGCAACCGATTCGGCAATCTCAAACTCCGGTTCATATCCATAAACAACAGACCCAACATTCTCCTTTAAATCTATTGCCCAATAGCTATACTCACCGTTTACCGATAAAGCAATTGGCAAATGCCAACCCCACCACTGCTTTATTCTCTCCCTTTGTGCCAAATCTATCGTATTATTGAGGCTAATCATCTCAAACTCATTCCATGCAAATTCATTGCTTTCATAGGTATTACGATAATCGACACCACATAAGAACCATCTGCTGCCATCTTCATATTCAAAGCGAGAAAAACGATTGATAAACCTCCAATAAGCAGAACCTGTATCAATTGAATAACCCTTTAGAATAGGATGTGTGCGAATGTCGATATCTTGATCGGATGTCGATAAAACCACAGTCCATCTGTTTTCTAACGCCCATCTATAAAACCTATCTATTATATCCATATTGTTCCTCCCAATTATATTCCAACTATCTTTTTAATTTCATTTATTACACGTACCTGCAAGCCTGTTACTTTTGAATGGTCAGGATTTTTCGTTACTCGAGTTTCATTTGTCGGTGTTGAGCATCTGCCCCTCAGGTCCCCCTAAAGCAAGCCCATGAGGATGATGACCACCGCTTTCACCAGACTTACGCCGAATGGCATTCACTTCATCTCGATCTCTATAAAAAACAGGTGTACTGTCAGGATCAATACCCCACCATTCCGGAGAATCCCTATACATTGTACGAGTTTCTTCAAGAAGCTCCGGGTTATCTTTACGTGGTCCTTATACCCGAAATGCCGTTCGCCGTTCTTCTTTGTCCAGTCTGCGTCTGTATCTTTCTGTGCGAGTTTACTTTTGTTTTCGGGCTTTTCCCATTCCTCGGGAATCTCACCATTTTTGATCTTTTTGTTTTCGTCCCTGCTGTTTCTCTGCCGAGGTGCGTCAACGAACGTTGCATCAACTATCGTACCTTTGTGGCTGATCAGTCCTTCTTTTTCAAGGTACTCGTCAAACATACAGAACAATGTGTTTACTGTTTTTGTTTCTGCAAGGTCATTCTTGAATTTCCAGATCGTCTTCGCATCAGGGACTTTTTCGCATAGGTTTATTCCCAGAAATCTCATAAAGCTCATTCTGTCATTGATCTGATATTCTGTCTGATCGTCTGACAGGTTATACAGCCGCTGCAATACCAGTATCTTGAACATCATTACCACGTCATACGACGGGCGTCCTCCCTTTCCTGTGTCCTCCTTACGACACCCTTGGTTCAGTACGCTGCGGAACTTTTCCCACTTGATTACTCTGTTCAATATTTCTAATGGATCTCCTAACTGACTTAACAGCTCTAATCTGTTTTCTTCATCAAATAGTGTTTTCTGTTTCATATCCTTATTATATCACTTTTTTCTTCTTTTTCATAGGGGTTTTTAGAGGTTACCTTATATCATCTGTTGCGTTACCAAACCTTGAAATACATACAGTATTACTGCGGTTTGGTGCCTTACATCTGATATAAGTCATATACGAAATCTGCTCGTGTCCCGGTTTTAGAGGTTCCCTCAAAATTTTTTTGAATTTTAGCTTCCTTAAAACCATACCCTCACCCGTAAACCTCAGAATCTTTTTTTAAATTATAATGCTTCGCTGAAGAAAAGTCAAATAACCTGCTGCAGAAATAAGTTCTGCTGATTTTTTGTTTACCGTTCTTGACAAACGATGAGTTAGTGTGGTATAATGTAAATGACCCGTATACAAAACAGTCATTTTAGGCTGGAGGGAACGATAATGCCCGTAATTTTCAGCGAGAAAAAACGCCATGAGATAAGCCGGCAGATAAAGGAAGCGGCTCTCCGGCTGTTCAAGACGAAAGGGATACGCAAGACAACGGTCGCCGAACTTGCGGAGAGCGTCGGCATAGCCAAAGGCACCTTTTACAATTTTTACGCGACCAAGGGTCAGCTTGTGGCTGAAATAATGGACGACTTCGACGCCGCGTCAGAGCGGGAACTGAGAAACAAAATCGGCGGCAGGGACAAAATACCGATAGCGGAGTTCTACAAGTACTATGTGGAACTGTTTCGTCCGGACACGGCGTTCTCGTTCCATTTCACGCCGGACGACATAACGGTCATGCAGGAAATGGAGGAGACCCGGAAGTTTTTCTCCCAGGAACACGCTGTAAAGACCACAAAGCTTGTGCTGGAATATGTGGACGGCGTGCGCGAGGACGTGGACTACGCTTACATCGCAAACTTCGCGAAGCTTGTAAACCTTGCGATAGAGAACCGCGGCGCATTCTGTCAGGAAGCGTTCGAGAAGAATCTCAGGACGATATTCGATATGATGCTCGACTACCTCAGCGGAAACACGGATAACGGGAAAGGAACGTGCTGAAATGTATATTCAGATGAAAGATGTTGTAAAGAAATACGGCGAGGGAGAAAACACGATCTTCGCACTGGATCACGCTTCTCTGGAGCTTGAAAAGGGTGAAATGTGCGTTATTCTCGGTCCCTCCGGCTCGGGAAAGAGCACACTGCTGAACATGCTCGGCGGGCTTGACAGCGCGGACGATGGCACGATAATCGTTGACGGCTGCGATCTCAGCTCCATATCTAAAAAGGAACTCCGGGAATACCGACGCAATAAGGTCGGCATCGTGTTTCAGACATACAACCTGATAGGAGAACTCACCGTCCGGGAAAATATCAAGGTAGTCCGGGATATATCCGCAGCCCCGCTTTCCATTGAAGAACTGCTGAAAGACCTGGGACTTGAAAGGCACGCTGCACACTTTCCCGAGCAGCTTTCCGGAGGTCAGCAGCAGCGCTGCGCCATTGCCCGCGCGCTGATAAAAAATCCCGCGATACTGCTCTGCGACGAGCCTACGGGCGCGCTGGATTCAAAGACCTCGCGGGACGTTCTTCAGCTTCTCCAGAAAATAAACGTCAAGTATCGCACGACCATTCTGCTGATTACCCACAATGAAAACATAGCGCCCATGGCTGACCGTATCCTGCGCATTCACGATGGCAGGATAGTAGAAAACATCATCAACACAAGGAAACCGGTAAAGGAGCTGGACATCTGATGACTCTGCAAAAGAAGATACTTCGGGGTCTGAGAAAGAACCTGTCCTTTTACCTCACCGGTTCGCTCCTGACCGCGCTTTGCATAATGCTGTGGGTAGGTGCGTTTTCCGTCAGCAGGACTGTCAGCGGGACTTACACCAGACTGTTTGAGGAAAGCGACCTTGAGGACGGTCAGTTCACCGTTTCATCGCCCATTTCCAATCAGGACATAACCGCGCTGGAAAGCGAATTTAACGTTATTCTTGAACGCCAGCGCTTTCGGAATATATCTTACGGCGAAACGACTGTCCGGCTGTTCGCAGACACGCAGAAAACGAACAAGGCGGTCATTCTGGAGGGCAAGCCGCTCAGCGGGGACAACTGTGTTCTCCTGACGTACAACTACGCAAAGGCTCAGGGACTGTCGGTCGGCGACTACATAACGCTTGCCGGAATCGACTTCGAGATAAACGGACTGTGCTTAAAACCGGATTACGCGGCGATGTACGCCAATTTCGAGGACAGCTTCCCCAACAGCACCGATTTCGGCATTGCGCTAATAAGCGAAAACACAATGCGCTCCATAGGCGGGTATTCCAGCTACTACTCGGTGAAATATCCGGATACGGCGCAGGAAGTGGATTTCCGCGCCGCGGTCTACAGCAGGTACGGAACACTGGAATACATCGGGAAATCCGCTAACCCAAGAACAGGAGGACTGCTGAGCCAGGCAGCCGACATTGAGGCAGAATTCTCAGTCTACAGCCCTATAATCATGCTGGTCGTTGTCGTGGTTATAGCAATGGTGCTCGGACGGACAGTCAGGCGGGAAAGCCGGACCATCGGCACACTGATGGCTCTGGGATACCGTCGGGGCGAACTTATTCGGCACTATATGTGGTACGCGCTTATCCCCGCCGTTTTCGGAGACGTCCTTGGGCTTGCGCTGTGCTATCCCTTTGCGAAGCTGTTCAATCTGTATATGTTCAGCTTTGCGGAGCACATCGTGTATCAGGTGAAGGTGCCTGTCGGAATACTTATCTCCGCGCTGCTAATTCCTCCCACCGCCTATGGGGCAAGCGCGCTGCTAGTGCTCGCAAGGGCGCTGGGACAGGATATCGTCCCGCTGCTGAAAGGCTCCGCAAAGGGAAAGACCGCGCATATGCTGAGCCGTAGCAGGCTGCCTTTTCCGCTGCTGTACGGCATTCGCAGTCTTTGCGGCAACATTTCACGCAGCCTTACCATGATAGTCGGTATCGCGGTCGCTTTGATGGCGGTAATTTTAGCCGGAGTGTATCAGGACGCTTACGATGATATGCTTGACAACAAAGTCCCGCTGGCTATGATGGGCGGTCAGTACGAGTACGGCTTTAGGGATTTCCAGTCCGAAAACAACTACGGGGGATATGGTATCATGGACGTATCTTTCGGGGTGGACGGCACTGACAGCATGTTCAATCTGATAGGATACGACGAGGGCTGCCCACTGCTTACAGCTGAAACAATCTCCGGTGCTTCCATGGAATACGGCGGGTTCTATATGACATCTTCCGCCGCAAGGATATTCGGCGTGGAATCCGGCGATGAATTTACATTCTACGATCTGATATCAATGGAGCACACCACCATCACGATAAGCGACATCGTAGAAAACGACGTGCTCTCGCTGATGATAACCAGCAAAGCGAACGTCGCGCAGATCATAGGCAGGAACGCGGAAGGATTCAACGTGATAATCAGCGAAGGACCTCTCAATATCCCGCCGGAGCTTCTCAGAAAAAGCGCCTCGCTGGAGGATTACCGCCGCAGCACCGAAAGCGCTCTTAACACCGCGCGGGTAGTCCTTTCCATCGTGAAAGTCATCGGCTCGCTCATATGCATACTGGTAGTGATACTGCTTTCAGGAATGATAATCGAGGAGAACCGCCGCAGCATTTCCACGCTGGAAGTGCTCGGCTACCGCGACCAGGAGTTACGCCGGCTGGTACTGTCTCCAAATCACCTGCTGGTGCCGGTGGGATTTGCGCTGGGGATCCCACTCGGACTTGCGCTTGCAGACATGATAGCCCGCGCAAACGCAGCTTCTGGCGGTGTAATGATGTCAATTTTGCTGACCGGAAAAACGCTTCTGATCAGCGCCGTTTTCATAGCGGCAGCCTACGTCCTGTCCCTTGCGCTTTCCGCGCGGAAGCTGAAAAAGATAGACATGGTGGAATGTCTCAAGGAAGAGCGGGAATAGCTTTTTAATTACCCTGGTTCAATATGCAAAACCGCCAGACTCTGAGCCTGGCGGTCAATTCTTTGATTTAAGCGGAGCGACTGGTCATCAGGTCTGAGCGGCTCCGTCCACTGAGATCACGGTTCCAGTGACATAGCTGGAAAGGTCGCTTGCGAGGAACAGAAACACATTTGCGACTTCCTCCGGCTCGCCGATACGCCCCAGTGGTATCGGCGCGGAGATACGCTCCACAATCTCAGAAGGAAGCGCCGCGACCATATCCGTTCTTGTAACGCCAGGTGCGACCGCATTTACGCGTATGCCGCTGCGTCCGAGTTCGCGCGCAAGGCTCTTGGTCATGCCGTTTACCGCAAACTTACTGGTCGGGTAGCCAACGCCGCTGAAAACGCTATCGCTTCCGTCAACAACTCCTCATTGTACAATCTGACGAAAAATCTGACTGCGCAATACACGCACAATCTTTGTGCGGTATTGCCCTAAAAACGGGCAAGTATAAGACCTGCCCGTCATGTTGGATGTCAATAAAAGCTGCTTAACCTTTAAAATCTGCTTCCTCACGCTTCATTATGCGAAGCTCCACAATTATCATGATAATAGCGGCAACCGCTGATAGCAGGTCGGCGAAGGGACCCGCCCAAAGCATACCGTCGATACCCCAGAAAAGCGGAAGCACGATCAGCGGCGGAAGCAGAAACAGTATCTGCCGGGTCAGCGACAGGAACGCTCCCTTGAAGGATTTACCGATAGAGGTAAAGAACATGGAAGCGATAGGCTGTAGGCAGTTGAGCCAGGTGAAAAACAGGAATATCCGGAAGAATTTCACGCCGAACTCAAAATACTCGTCGGAGCCTTTGCCGAAGATTGCGATGATCTCCCGCGGGAACAACTGGAACAGCACAAATGCAAGCACCGCCACCCCGGCGCCGACGGTGATTGCGGAACGCAGCGCCGCTCTCACACGTGAGTACTTCCGCGCGCCGTAGTTGAAGCTGATTACCGGCTGAGCGCCCTGACCAAGCCCTATAACGATTGAGAATGTTATCTGGTTGACCTTCATTACGATACCCGAAACTGCGATCGGGATATACTCACCGTAAACTGACAGCGCTCCGTAGTGCTTCAGCAGGTTGTTCATTACGATCTGCACTATCATCATCGCGAGCTGATTAATGCAGCTAGCCATGCCGATGGCTATGATTTTTCCGGTGTACTGCCAGCGGATTCGCAGGTGCTTTAATCCGAGGTGAACGGTCTTATAGCGCGTGAGGTACACGATCGCGACAGTTCCGGAGATCACCTGCCCTATTACGGTAGCCCAGGCAGCGCCAGTCATTTTCCAATCCAGACCCAGCACGAATACTGCGTCCAGCACCGTGTTGATGACAGCTCCCAGGAGGTTGCACAGCATGGTCATGCGCGGGCTGCCGTCGGCGCGTATCAGATGGCCTCCGCCGGTGGTTATTATCATGAACGGGAATCCCCAGGCGGTGATACCTACATACTCCTGCGCCAGCGGGAGCACCTCGTCCGGCGAGCCGAACAGCTTCAGCAGCGGCGTCAGGAACACTTGCGTGACCGCCATCAGCACAACGCCGCATATCAGCATCATAAGCACGGCGTTTCCTACGAAATACGGAGCGCGTTCGCGGTCGCCCCGCCCCATGCTGAGGTTAAAGCAGCTCGCGCCGCCTATTCCGAAAAGCAGCGCCAGCGACAGGCAGGAGGTCGAAAACGGAAAAGCGATGTTCGTGGCTGCGTTTCCGAGCTGACCTACGGCCTGCCCGATAAAAAGCTGGTCCACTATGTTGTACAGCGCGCCAACCAGCATTGCAATTATGCTTGGCACGGCAAATTTGATCATCAGGGAAGTTACCGGGGCGTTCCCTAACATCTCTGAGCGCGGGTTATTAGCGCTATCCGGGGTGTTGCTCATTTTATCACTCTTTCTTTTTTCCTGTGGCTTAGTGAAAAAACACACTGGTGAATTTCACCATGATTTCACATAGCCGTTACCCCAAATTCATACATGGGGTGTATTATATAATCACAGCAGAAACCTTAAAGGTTAGGGTACCTGCCGACAAGCTGCCGCGAAAGCGGCGTTCACATAACCTACCTCCCCTTTTTATGATGATTGATTCATCAAGGGTCTGTACGTTTTCCTTCCTTTTTTCGTGCAGACTTACACATTATCTTTCCCGCAGCCGTTACGGTCTGCGGGATCTTTTTTTGCGTGAAGATCAGAGAACGCTGCGGTTCTCAAGCGCCTTCATGAGCGTAACGTCGTCCGCGAATTCCAGCGCGCTTCCTGCGGGAAGTCCGTAAGCAAGCCGCGACACCTTGATACCCATGGGCTTTATAAGCCGGCTGATGTACACTGCGGTGGCCTCGCCCTCAACTGTGGGGTTGGTCGCCATTATGACCTCGCGCACATCGGTAAGCCTTGCCATAAGCTCCTTGATTTTCAGATCCTCGGCGGAAACTCCGTCCATCGGGGAAAGAAGCCCGTGCAGCACATGGTATACCCCCTCGTAGCCGCCGGAGCGCTCAAACGCTGAAACGTCCTTCGGGGATTCCACCACGCATATCACCGACTTGTCGCGCTGCTCGTCGGAGCATATCTCGCAGACCTCCCGGTCGGTGAAGTTCTGGCAGCAGCTGCAAAGCTGTACTCCATTGCGGGCGCGTACAAGCGCGTCTGCAAACTCCTTGACCTCGTGTGGAGGAAGGTTAAGCATGTAATACGCAAGGCGCTGCGCCGTCTTTATGCCGATTCCCGGCAGTTTCGCGAATTGCTCTGCGGCAAGCGCCAGCGGAGCGGATATAAATTCAGCCATATTGTCTCCTTATTTTAAATCTATTCTGAAAGTCTGGTCGTGGATATTAAAAGCTCCATCGGGGATAATCTCCTGCCTTGACGAAGCGTACAGCGCAAGCCCGGCGGCTCCTGAAATCTCCGGCTCGGAGCGCGTATAACCGTAGTATAACACGATATCCGCCGGAATCTCACTCCCTGATTTAGCGCATGCCATGGTGATACCGCTTATCTCCATAACGTCCTCAGCCGCGAGGAATTCAGCGTCCGCGGAGGACTTCAATTCCTTTGCCGCTGTAAGGCATTCATCGGAAAGCATTACGTATTCCGCAGGTATCGCCCTGAGCATCTTCTCAAGCCCGGAAAGCTCGGAAAATTCGAGCTGCGGAGCGTTTATCACGCCGATTTGCGTGATTCCCTCCCGTGTCATCAGCCGGAAAAGCTGCTCCGTACAGGCGCTTTTTCCGCTTATCAGGACAGCCGCGCTTCTCCCCGAGCAAGCCACCGCCGCACCGGAATTCCTATCCGAAACGAAATCAATACGCTGGCGCGACGCAATATCTGAGAAACTCAGACACAGCATAAGCAGAATATCCAGCAAGAATGCCAAGAGAGCCTTCCGCGCGTGATCAACGGCGTAAATGAACGTCACCAGCAGTACGGGAGCCAGCAGTGCCGCCAGAACAGCGAAGCGGTTTTCACATGGAAGCCACGCACCATTCATGCCGCCGAAAAATCCAAGGATACTCCGAAAGCAGCTCATAACCGCCCGAAGCGGGATCATAAGTCCAGGAATCCCGCTTACAGCGTAGATCACGCCAAGCGGCAGACCCGCTGAAAAGAACGGCGTGAGCGCAACGGAAGCAGGTATCTCCGCGAGGGAGAAGCCTCCGAACACCGAGGCGCTGACCGGGAGCACGCACACCATCGCACAGAGCGATACCGCGGCGGCTTCCTTGAACTTTGCAGCAACCGCGAAGCGTTCCCAGCCGAATCTGCGGATACTGTTGAGCGCAGGTCCGGCGACAGCGGCTCCGAAAACGCCCAGTGCGGACATCAGCAGCGCCGGGTCAGCCGCGGCGAAGGGAGTCAATACCGTCATGAGCAGAAGCGCGGCGCAAAGCGAATTCAGGACGTCGGTCCTGCGGCAGAACAGAGGCGCGCTCTGCGTTATCATAAGCATTATCCCTGAGCGAACCACCGAAGCGGAGAAGCCGAACATCGCCATCATAAGCAGCACCGCCGCAAATGAAACAATTGAGGTCAGTCTGCGCCTGCGCTTACCGAAAAGCTCGCAGAGAACAGCAATGAAAATTGTGATGTGAGCTCCTGAAACGGCGGTCATGTAGCTTACTCCGCTTTGCAGGATATCCCGCCGCAGCTCATACGAGAAGCCGTCCTTGATCCCTAGCACCAGTCCCTTGCATAGCTCCGCTTCGTCGCCGCCGATCCTGTCGAACCGTTCAGCGGCTTTGCTGCGGAGATTCCCGAGATGATACAGCAGGCTGAAATCTGAACTGCGGCTGTGAAGCTCCGTTACCTCGCCGGAAAGCACAACGCCGTCCGAGAACGTGAAAATTCCCTGTTCGGCTGTTTCAAGGAGAAGTTCGCCGTCGATTATATCGCCCACGTCAAGCACGGAATCACACGTAATATCTATGAGCGCGGGTTTTCCGTCAAGGACGCACAGCGCTCTTCCTGCCGACCAACGATCGTTGGAGTAATTCACGCTGATTATGCGGCATTGCGCACGTATCCCGCTCCCTGCGAGCGCCTGAAGCGACCCGGCGTACCAGGTCTGATAGACCGTCATGCTGACAAGCCCGAGCAGAAGCCCCGCCGCCAGGAACCTGCGCTTCCCTGTGAACAGCGAGAACGCCAGAACAGCCGCCGCAATAAAGAGCCATACGCACCGAACCATTGGCTCGGAATAACACGCGAGAAGGCAGCCGACGGTAACTCCCGCGCCAAGTCCCACCCCGGGGAGGTCGAGTTCTGCTGTGATCTTTTCGTTCATACAGATAAAATGGGCGGATCCGAAAGACCCGCCCGTGAATTATTTTCTTGTGGGCGATCAGATGAAGCCGGGGAAGGAAACGCCGCCGGTAACCTTTTCCATCTCAGCTGCGCCGTAATCGTCAACTTCCTTGAGAATCTCGTTTACGCCGCTGATGATAAGATCCTGAAGCATCTCGATATCCTCGGGGTCAACGACCTCCGGCTTGATAGTAACGGACTTGAGCTGCTTGTCGCCGGTCATCACCAGCTCGATCGCTCCGCCGCCTACCTGCTTTGTGAACTCCTTGACAGCAAGCTCTTCCTGGATCTTGCCGATGTCCTCCTGCATCTTCTGTGCCTTTCTGACCATCTGGTTCATGTTGGGAGCGGAATTCTGATATCCCTGCGGTAATCTTGCTTTCATGTCGGTAATTATCCTTTCACTTAATGTCAACTTCTATATTGAGCCGCCGTGCTTTATCCAACAGCTCTTTCACAGGGAGGTCTTTGTCCTCGGCTGTGTTTTCCGGTTCTTCGCCGACCACCAGCGCACGGACTTTCTTCCCGAAAGCCCCGCCAAGCTCCCTTTCGAGATCCTGGTAGCCGTCGCTTATCATGCCCTGCAGCATGAGATTTCCGGTGTGTATCTCAAGCACGCCGTCGCTGTTGACCAGCGCCGTTGAGCCGTCAAGCATGGCGGCATACAGCGGACTTGACACCTTTTCTATTATCTGCTCCCATTCCGGCTGGGTTATGCTGTCCAGCTTGGTGTATCCGGCGGAAGCGGTGGTTTCTGCTTTTTCAGCAGGTTTCGGCTCCTGCTTTGATTCAGGCTCCGGCTTCGGTTCAGGCTTCTGCTTCACCGGTTTTGCGGCGCTCGTTTCGCTGTGCGCTTTTGGAACAGCGGACGTTTCTGCCGCAGGCACGGGTCTCGGAGCGGGCGCTGCAGGCTCGGGGACTGTAGCAAACTCACGCTGTGGAATGAACTCCATCGGGGGTTCCTCCGGCGGCGGTGCGAAATCAAAGTCCATAGCCGCAGGAGCGCTGTTAAGTTCCGGCATGGGAGCTTCAAACGGCTCTGCCGGCGCTATAGGCGCTGCTGGTGCCGGGGCTGTAGGTTTCAGAACCTCAGCGGGCTTGCGGCTCGCTGGCTCAGGCGTTTTCACAGCAGCGGGCGGCTCGGAAATATCGAACGGTATCTCGTTCCCGGGTACTGGCTCGGGGGATTTCACGGGCTTTCCATGCGGCGCTGGCTTTGGAGTTTCAGTGGGCTTCGCAGCCTGTGGAGCCTTCACAGCTCCGTCGATATCAAACGGAAGCTCGTCCGCCGGAGACGGCTGAGCCTGTTGAACCGGTTTCGGAGCTTCTGCGGGTTTCGGAGCCTCAAAAGCCTGAGCGGCCGGTTTGGCTGGCTCTGCGGGAGCCGATTCATTCTGCGCGAATATCTCGCGTAGCTTGTTCACCGTTGCGGCGCGCCTGGGGTCGAGCTTTTCATCGGGGATCGGAGTGAACTCGCTTCCCATCGGCTTGCTTTCGAACTGTCGGTAGTTCTGCACCGTCTGCGGAGCCGTTCCAGACTGTCCGACCGTTCCGACCTGTCCAGCCTGCCCTATCTGAGCCGCCGTTGGCGCCCCTGTGCAGAGCTTCACGAAGCACATTTCTGCGAGCGTCTTGCGGCTGCGGGACTTCGCGATACCGTCGGTGCATTCCTGGATAAGGGTCAGGCAGCGGAGGATATCCTCGAGGGAAAACAGCCCGGCAAGGCGTTCTATCTCTGGATAATCGTGCGGCATTGCAGAGAGCAGCGACTTCTCAGCCGGAGCGCTCTTGTTTATCATAAGGTCGCGGAATACTCCGCCGAGCTCGTCCATCACGCGGGCGATGTCCTTGCCGCCCTTGTAGAGCTGGCTCAGGAGCTGAATACACCCGGGAATGTTCCGTGCAGCGGTCATTTCTGCGAGCTGATACAGATGATGATTGTCGGCGACGCCTGCGCAGCTCCTTACGGTGTCCTCGGTGACGTCGCGGCTGACTGCGATACAGCGGTCGAGCAGGGAAAGCGCGTCGCGCATTCCGCCGTCGGAGAGCCGGGATATCATGTCCGCAGCCTCCTGAGTAAGGGAGACTCCCTCCTGCTGAGCTATGCTGAGCAGCCTTGCGGAACTGTCCGCGATCTCAATCCTGCGGAACTCGAACCGCTGGCAGCGGGAAAGTATCGTCGCGGGAACCTTGTGAAGCTCCGTGGTCGCGAGAATGAAGATAACATGCGCCGGAGGCTCCTCTATAGTTTTCAGCAGCGCGTTGAACGCCGCCGTAGAAAGCATGTGCACCTCGTCGAGGATATACACGCGGTACTTACAGCTAACCGGCGTGTACGCAAGCTGGTCCTGAAGCTCGTGAACGTCGCTGACGCCGCTGTTGCTGGCAGCGTCCAGCTCGACGATATCAGTGGTTTCGTCGTTGGCTATCTCGCGGCAGCTTTCGCACTCAAGGCAGGGATTTCCGCCTGCCGGGTGCTTGCAGTTCAGCGCCATTGCGAGTATCTTCGCGCAGGTGGTCTTGCCGGTGCCGCGGCTTCCGGTGAACAGGTATGCGTGGGCGTTCTGCCCCTCGGCTATCTGGTTTTTCAGCGTGGTGACTATCTCAGGCTGGGAAATAACGTCGTCGAACGTTCTCGGACGGTATTTTCTATATAATGCCAGATACACAGCCGCACCCCCGTTCTGATAAGCAAAAATATAAATGCCCTCGATTATGGGAACAGGCTGACTGCGGCACACAGAGAAATCCGCTTAATGCTGCTCGGTTCCCCGCCTGACATGGTTCACAGCACTCTGTTGCACAGGGTCTGTCCCCATAAGCGAGAGCATTTATTCATTGTTGTTTTGTACTTACCTTACTATTATACTCTATTCTGCGGAAAAAATCAAGTGGTTTGTGAAAAAAAGTCGCAGCGGTGCGGTCAGACCTTGAAAAATCCGGAATAATGGTATATAATAGAGCAGGACAGATCGGGGGGAAAACAATGGCGATAAAGAACGAGATAGCCTTGATACTTGAGCAGAGCCGCGGTACGGCAGTATCCGGGCAGGAGCTTGCCGACCGCCTGGGGGTATCCCGCGCGGCGGTATGGAAAGCCGTGAAGCAGCTCCAGGACGAGGGCTACAGCATCTCTGCGGGGACGAACCGGGGATACATGCTGGAAAGCGGCAGCGACGTACTGACCGCGGAGGGGATACGCCTGCACCTGACGGAAAAATACCGCGGGATACCGGTGGAAGTGTTCCGCAGCGCAAGCTCCACGAATACCGAGGCAAAAGCGGCGGCGCTGCGCGGAATGCCACACGGAACGCTCATCGCCGCAAACGAGCAGACCGCAGGACGCGGCAGGGTCGGGAAGCCGTTCTATTCCCCGGCGAACACGGGACTTTACATGAGCGTGCTGCTAAAGCCACAGAAGCCGCTTTCCGACTGCATGGGGATAACGATGGCGGCGGCGTGCGCCATTATTGACAGCCTGGAATCCGTGTGCGGCGTTCACGCTGGAATAAAGTGGGTGAACGACATTTTCTGCTCCGGCAGGAAGGTCTCCGGGATACTCACCGAGGCAATGAGCGACTTCGAAAGCGGCATGGCTGAATCCGTGATAGTCGGGATCGGCGTGAACATCAGCACGGAAAAATTCCCGGAGGAGATATCCGGAATCGCAGGCTCAGTGGGAGTATTTGCGGAGCGCAGCCGCCTGTGCGCGGACATCGCATGCAGGTTGCTCGACTACGCCGAGGATCCCTCGTCGCGCGGGCTGCTGGAGAAATACCGCAGCCGCTCGCTGGTCCTGGGGCGTGAGGTAACGTTCCGGCAGGGCGGCGCAGAGCGCACCGGAAAGGCTCTGAAAATCGACGACAGGGGCTGCCTTGTTATTGAAACTTCATCGGGAATTGAAACGCTGCGCTCCGGCGAGATATCCATCACCGGAGGATTCAATTAAATTCTGGTACTGTACGTGCAATAATATCAAAACAGGGCTGAGGTCGTACTCAGCCCTGTAATTTTAAGGTAACCTCTAAAAACCGGGACACGAGCAGATTTCGTATATGACTTATATCAGATGCTAGGCGTCAAACCGCAGGAATACTTGATGTATTTCAAGGTTTGACAACGAAGCAGATGATATAAGTCATAGAAATCTGCCGTGAAGGAGGTTTTTAGAGGTTACCTTTAATTGTATTTGCACTCGAATCCGGTGAACTCTGCGGTTCCGCGAGCCGCGTAAAGTCCGGTCATTACGCCTGTGAAGCCCTCCGCTACCTCGCTTGAAAGATACTTTGTGCTTCCGTATCCGAGCTGAACCTCTCCGCAGAAGAAGCTGTAGCCGTAATTATCAGCCTTTATCGTGAGCTTTGCAGAGTCGCCGCCGATGGGAAGCTCGTTCTGGCGGTGCTTTATTCCGCCGATGTTCAGCATGAGTACCGCCTTGCAGCCGCTCTCCGACTTTTCAAGGAGAATATCGTAATGCTCGTTTTCGGTGATGAGCACGGTAAGTCCTCCGACAGCGCCCGCGCTTCCGGTCAGCTTCACAGTGGAGATCATTTCCATGTTGAAATCACGCTGGCGCATTGCAATGAATGTGGGGGAATCCACGTTGTCAAGCGTGATATCCGAGCCGTGCAGCACCGCCTTGTCGTCTGACAGTTCGTAGTTTTCCATAACAGGGCGGCGCATGAAGCACCACTCCTTGTCCCAGGAGGTGTTCGCGAAAGTGAAAACCCGCTGCTCGTTCTGGGTGAAATCGCCCTTTATTTCGTAGCTCTCATCTGTGGTGCCGTCGTTTCCGCAGGTGAACCAGCCGTCCTCCCCGAACTTCACCGGCGTGAGGAACACCTCGCGTCCAAGGTGGTGGTAGGGTCTCCAGATATGCTGCTGACGGAATCCCAGGGACAGCACATGCCAGTCGCCATATTCGTCCTGGACAAGGTCGCCGTGACCTATTCCCTGAATGATGAACGGAGCCTTGTTGCGGTTGGTGAGAACCGGATTCTTCGGGTTGCCCTCGAATTTTCCCCAGACGGAATCAGCGCGGGCGCAGGTTATCATGTGGCCGTACTCTGTGCCGCCCTCCGCAGCCATGAGGTAGTAAACTCCATTTATCTTGTAGAGATGCGGGCTTTCAAGGTAGCGTCCGCCGGAGCCCTGCCAGATGCAGCGGCTTGGGGAGAGCTTCTTTCCGGTGGCTATGTCGATTTCGCACTGAACCACTCCCCCGACGCCGTTATCATCGGCGCCGTTGCTCATGAAGTAGGTGCGGCCGTCCTCAAAGAACAGCGACGGATCGATACCGCCCTGATCGACGTATATCGGCTCCGACCACTCGCCGTAGATATCGTCGGTGTAAACGTAGAAATTCTGGTGGGTGGTGTCGTTGGTAGTCACCATGTAGAATCTGCCGTTGCTGCAGCGGATAGTCGGCGCGAAAACTCCGCCGGAGCTGTTGATCTTATCGAGCATTACCTGGCTGGATCTGGTGAGCACATAGCCTATCTGCTTCCAGTTAACGAGGTCTGAGCTTTCGAACAGCGGAACTCCGGGAAAATATTGGAACGAACTGCACACCATGTAGTACTTTCCATTGTAGAAGCACACGCTCGGGTCGGGGTAGAATCCTTTCAGCACGGGATTGTGATATATCATCTGAGGACAGTCCTTTCGTATTTTATAGTCTATGCTTTGATTATAGCATGTCCAGGGTGGAAATCCAACCATGTTTCGGACAAAAACCAGCACAAAACGGACATAATATAAAACAGCCAGTCTTGACAAAATATCCCCCGATGGATTATAATAGTAATATTGACCGGACAAAACCGCGAAAATGTCCGGAAAACGGGGGTTAAAAACATGAAGCACAACGAGCAGTCGCAGCAGACGAAGCAGGCGCTATCCGAAGCGCTGAAGGCTATGATGAAGAAGAAGCCGCTCAACAAGATAACTGTGCGCGAGCTTGTGGAGGACTGCGGAGTCAACCGCAAGACGTTCTACTATCATTTTGAGGATATATTCTCCCTGCTGAAATGGACGCTCGACCAGGAAGCAATGTGCATGTTCGGGAAGTACGACCTGGTATCGCAGCGGCGGGATGCCGTGGATTTCGCGCTGGATTACATCAACTCAAATCACGATATTCTGCATAACATCGTGCATTCGATAGGCCGCTCGGAGCTTTCGAGGTACTTCTACAACGACATCTACGAGCCGATACACAATCTGGTCTGCGAGGCGGTAAAGAAGCATTCCGTGACGGCGGAGGACAGCTATCAGGTGTTCCTGAGCCGTTTTCTGACCGAGGCTATCGCCGGAATACTTCTGGACTGCATCGAGCGTGACATGGGAGACCGCAAAAAGCTGGCGGAATATATAGCGGCTACCATCACCGGAGCTATACTCGGTTCGCTGGGCGTTTCAAAATAAGCCGCAGTCAGGATTTGATTCGAAGCCGATAGCATTTTGAGCCGTCGGGAATATCGAACCACTATGTGCTCAGCGGCGAACGCCCAATAACGCTAATACAAACACTGGCAGGCTTTTCAGCCTGCCAGTTTAATATTACGCCTTCATACGCTTCTTATAATCCGCCTTGATCTCCTCAAGGGCAACTGCGTCCTGCTTACGCTTTTCCCTTGCGTCGCTCTGTATCTTCTGAACCTCGTCGATACCATTTACAATGGTAGTCCAGGTCTCCTGGAGGGTCTCCACCTTGATTGAAGAGCCGGAAGCCATAGCCGCGATCTGCTTGCTCTGCGCAACGGTGTTCTGCGCGTTCTTCTTGAGCATTTCGTTGGTCTTTTCGTCGAGCGCCTGCATGGAATCAGCTATTATCTTCTGGCGCTTGAGCATGATTGCCTGCGCCAGCGCCTGCTTGAATACCGGCATGGTGATGATGAACGCGGAGTTTATCTTTCTCACCAGGTTCAGGTTGGAATACTCCATGGTCTTGAGCATGGGAACCGTCTGAATAGCCACGTTCTCAGCTACCTTGAGGTCCATGACGCGCTGGTCGAGTATCTCGCGCATCTGGGTCAGGTTGGAGAGATCCATGCGTATCGTGCCGTCGTCCGGGTTAGCCTCGCACTTTGCCGTGTAGTCCGCGATGTACTGGTCAAGCTCCTTTACTGCCTGTTCGCCCGCCATGATGTACTTCACAAGCTCCTGGTAATAGCCGAGGTTCGCGTCGTACATGTTGTCAAGCTTGGTGTTGGCGTCGCCGATCTCGTTTTCGTACTTCTTGAGCTGAACGTAGATCCTGTCGACCTCGCTGCCCATCGTTTCGTACTTGCCGATGATCTTCTCAAGCTTCTTCTTGAGATTTCCGAAGAAGCCCGGCTTCTCGTCCTGTATCTCCTTAATATCGAACTTATCCATAATGCTAGCAAGTTCCTTGAGCATTACGCCGGTGTCGTTCACCTGGTCTATCGTCATGGATTTCAGCACCTGGTCGGAAGCCTTCGAGATCTCCTCTGCCGCCTCTGCGCCGAACTTAACGATGGTGTTGGAATCGTTGAGGTTGATGGTGCTCACAAGCTTGTCGATCTCCTCGCTGGTGGCAAGCTCCTGCTTGATCTGGTCAGCCGTTACCTGAATATTGAAGTTCTTCGCTTCCTCGATCTTCACATCGAGCGCAGCTTCCTCGGGGGTCTTTGCAAGAGTGGTCGCCGGAGCAGTCTGGGGCTGTGCCGCGGGCTGCATCTGAGAGCCGGGTGTAAACTGTAATCCCATAATCGTTTGTTCCTTTCAAATTTACTTTCTGAACAGCCTGCCGAAAAATCCGCCGTTCTTCTGCTCGGAGGGTATCTTAAACTTCGGCACCTCCATATTGTAGAGAAACTCGTTCTGAGTATGCTCCTCGAATGCGTCCGCAGAAACGAACGTTTCGAGATTCTTGTACCCCGTCGGGGTGTATATCAGTATATCAAAGCCGATAAGATTGCACAGCACAAGCTGAATGCACTCCTCAAGAGAAAAGGTCTGCTCCACTGCGTCTATCCATATCAGCTTCGGGAGCTGCTTCGTGAAATCAAAGCTTTGCAGCAGCTTCATGAACTCCTTGTCGAGGTTCAGCCCGAAATGCATCACCGAGCACATAAGCTCGTCGCCCTGAAGCTTCAGGAACCCACTGTCCGCCGCTTCCTGGAGCTTGAACAGGAGCATATCCTGTATTCTGTCCGGAAGGTAGCTGTAGCGGTTCAGCGAGGACGCCTTCAGCCGCTCGGCGTCGATTTTTCCGTTGCGGTAGAAGCTGCGGTAAACCGACAGGTCGGGATTCGCTGTCGGCTGCTGGTCTGCGGTCTTTACACGGAGAATAGTCTCCGGCGTGAGCCGCTCGCGTATCTCCTCCCAGTATGCCGCCGCGCTGCCGTCCTTTACTCCGCTTATCTTTGCGAAGATATTCGGCACCGTTACAAGGTTCCCGGAGGTCTCAAAGCCCTGCCGGAACCGCGCTTCCTGCTTCCACAGTATGCCTATCTCCTCAAGCGTGGTTTTCAGAGTGACGGTCTGGCTGTTCGGGAACTGGAAGTCCCGGAATATCCCCGCGTCGCCGCCGTAGAGCATGGTGTCAAGCTCTCGCTCCGCGGAATACGCCACCGTTGCGACCTTCATCTTGACCGCCTTGCTGGGGTAGCTTCCGCTCTCCCTGCTCTGCGGAAGCTGGAAAATCTGCATTCTGTTGTCAATGTTCTTGTCGACCGTGATATCCAGAAGCTGCTTGTTCGGCGTGATGTAGATAACATCGAACCCGCACCGCGACATGAAATGCAGGAAATACAGCTCCGACTGCGAGATATCCCCGTAATACAGCACCACCGGAATATCCGCATACTGCACGGCGTACTTCCGCGCCTGGGTGCAGCGGTACAGCCAGGAAATAAGCTTGCTTCCGTAGTTGAAAACCACCGTCTGATTGCCGGTGTAAAGCTCGTTGAGCAGCTTGCGAAGCTCCGTTTGGGCCAGCGCGGTGCGTATCGGATCGCCGTTCAGCTTTATCAGCAGCGCCAGCTCGTCTATCATCTCGCCGGTGCTGTTCCTGCTGACCGTCCCGAGCTGCCTTATCTCCTCGGCGGTTGGGTTTTCCATCGGCTTTTCAATGAAAATAAGCTGCTTCTTGCTTCCCGCGAAGCCCTCTTTGAACTTCAGCAGCATGTTGTTGTACACCGCTTCCTCGTCATAGCCGATGAGCGCCGCGAAGTACACAGGGATAACCCCGCCCTCGCGGAACACTCCGCCGTTTTTAACGACGCGGGTGCGGTGTTCTGTCATGAAGTCCTCAAAGATACCCGCCGCTGTTGTGCTGAGCCGCTGCACGGTGTTCTCCACCTGCTGCGCGGAAGCCCTCATCTGGCTCATCTGAGCCGCCTTTGACAGGTCGATGTGCGCAAAATCCATCTGTATCATTCCGCTCATGGAGCCGGTCATATTCTGAACACGGTTCGCATGCGGAAACTTGTCAAAGTCCTTGTCCATGCCGTAGGAAACGTACACGATACGCACCCCGGCAAGGTTCATGATATGCAGGAAGTACAGCTCGCGCAGGCTCGCCGCGCCTATCAGCACCAACGACTGCGGACGTACCGCAAGGTACTTCATCAGCCAGCAGAATATCACGAGGTAGGTGTTCCTGCCGTTTGCGCCGCAGTTCCTTGAAGCCTCGGTGAGCGCCTCCGCCATGGCGCCGGCGTCGCATTCAATGCGCTGCGTCGAAAGCCACGACTGTAATCCCGCCTTCACCGACTTAACGTCGCTGAAATCCCCCGCGGCGTAGTTCGCGGCAGCGCTGACCTCCGCAGTGGAAGCCATGGGGATCTTCCCTTCGAAGAACAGACCGTTTTTCTTCGCCGCCGCGTAAGCCTCGATCAGCATATTCTTGAAAATATCGGCATTGTCGTAACCGGTATAACGTACAAATCCTGCGGAAGCCATTCTGTCTGTCCTGTCCTCTCAATTAATGTGTAAAGTGGATTCCCGAAAAACCGTGACGGAGCTTCGGATCCTTTATGTGCTTGCCTGTATACCGTAGCGGCTGCAGAGCTTCACCAGCCCGTCGCGGTATCCCGCGCCGACTGCGGATATCCGCCACTCGCCCCGGTATATGTAGAATTCCATCGCGATGATGGTTATTTCGTTCGTGAGCCCCGGTATGTCGAACCTCACGCGTTCCTTTCCCTGGGAAAACAGCGCCACCCTCGGCTCCCTGACCTGCGAAAAATTCTTCACGCTGTCTCCGGAATAAACCGAGTATGCCACAGAAATGCGCTGCACCTCCGGCGGGAGCTTCGCCATGTCAATGGAAATATGCCCGTCGTCCGGGTAGTAACGCACCGCGCCGTCCGGGGAGAGCTCGTTTCCAAAGAACACAAGATTGCCTTCTCCGCGGCATTTCTCGTTCTCGTCAAGCAGGAATACATATGGGTCGATATCCGCGTTTCCGAGCCGCTGCCCGGTGAGGTACACCTCCACCGTTCCGGAGAGGTATCCCGCCGCCGGAACGCGCTGACCCTTCCGCAGCTCAAGAAGCTGTTCATCTGACAGCGGAGCCGCCCCCACGTCGGAGATCACGTCCGCCGGCTCCGGATTCACAGCCATGGCTGGAGCTGCGGCGGTCAGCGGAGCGTTCCTCGCTATCTGCGGAGCCTCGTAAATGAGCCGCTCCTTCACCGCCGGAGCATTCGCCGAGAACCTTCCGCTGAGGTATATCCTCCTGCGGAACTGCGAAACCAGAAGCACCTCCGAATAAACCAGCGAAGCGGAGCCGCTTCCGCTGACGAACACCCTGACGCTGCTGCGCCCAGCCGGGATATCCTGCGGCTCGAACCTCACCCCGGAGGCGGTGCAGACCAGCTTCGCCGGGGCGGGAATATCCACTGTGATAATGAAGCTGTTCTCCTCAGACGGGGAAAGCTCCCCGAGCTGAAGCGCCCGCGGGATACCGCACTCGCCGTCCTCCGCGCCGAAGCCGGAAACAGTGCCGAGCACCTCCACGCCCCTGATATTCACCGGGAATTTCGCGGTTATCGCAGGCTCGGAGAGCGCGCCTTCGGTTATCTCCACGCGAAGTCCCTCGAGGGTCACGCCCTGCGACGAAACCTCGATAACGCTGCCGTGCTTAGACCACACGGTGGCGCTGCTTCCGCGGAGAGTCAGCGGCTTGTTTATAACAACAGGTCCTTCGTACTCGCCCGCCGGGAGCGCGGCTGTTCCCCCCGCCGGGGTATTTGCAATTATATCTGACAGAGCTGACAAACCGCTTCCCTCCTGACCGGTGCTGATTTCTGATTAATTACACGTTGACGCCGTAAGCGCGGCAGAGCGCCTCGAGTCCGCCCTGGTAGCCCGCTGCAACCGCGTTGAACTTCCAGTCGCCGTTGTAACGGTAGATCTCGCATACAACAAGCGCGGTCTCAATGGAGAACTCCTCCATGAGGTCGAAGTGGATAACTTCCTCGCCATTAACGTCGTCGGGGTTGTCGATCTTAACTACTCTTACGTACGCGTTGGATACCTGACCGAAGTTCTGGTTGCGCTGCTGTGCGTCGAAAATCGTTACGGCAACTGCGATCTTCTCGATCTCCGGAGGGATCTTCGTGAAGTCGATGATGATAGCCTCGTCGTCGCCGTCGCCCTCGCCGGTGCGGTTGTCGCCGGTGTGGACTACCGCGCCGTTTCTGCCGTTGAGATTGTTATAGAATACAAAATCCTCGTCGCGGAGAACCTTGCCGTTTGCTCCCAGAAGGAACACGCTCGCGTCAAGGTCGAAATCGCTGCCGCCGTCGTACCTGTTGGTGTCCCAGCCGAGACCGATCCTTGCCAGAGTTACGGACTTGTCAAGACTTACGCGCTGACCCTTAGAAAGATTTACTGCCATTTTGTTTTCCTCCTTGAAAATCATATATGTTGTCCCCCGCGACCCCGCATTCTGCGGAGCCGCCGGGAATTTACCGTGCCTTACTTGTTGGAGACCGCCTTTGCGATACCCTTTCTGATGAGGTCCACCGGAATAATGGAGATCGCCATTACAAGCACCATCAGCCACTCTGCAGCATTCAGACCGTAGCCGCTGAGGATAGCGCCGCCGAGGTAGGTCATGAGTATCTGAACTACCGCGATTATGCCGAATACCGTAAGGAATCCCTTGTTCTTTCCGAGGTTATCGAACAGGTTCGCGCGGTCAGTTCTTGCGTTGAACGCATTGAACACCGCGATGAAGATGAAGAATGCGAAGTATGCGGTGTGAAGGAACATATGGGTTTCGCCCTCGATGGTGTTCTGACGGAGGAAGCCCCAGCTTTCGAGGAAGCTTACGCCGGGTACGTTCGGGTCAGCGTCGAAGCTGCCGAGTACCAGAAGCGCGAGGGAAAGAATGAACGTCCAGCCTGCGCCGGTGATTATCTGGGACATCATGTTCCTGCTGATTATCTGTTCAGTTCTGCGCTTGGGCTTCTCGTGCATGAATCTGGAGAGAGCCGGCTCGCCGCCGAATGCCAGAGCCGCCAGCGTATCCATTACGAGGTTTACCCACAGGATCTGGATAACGGACAGCGGGTTGTCAATTCCGATGAGCGGGCAGATGAAGCTGATGAGAACCGCAGAAACGTTGATAGTGAGCTGGAATACAATGAACTTCCTGATGGAGTTGAAGATGGTTCTGCCGTAGAGGATAGCGCGGTCGATGGAGTTGAAGTTGTCGTCCAGGATAACGATATCGGACGCTTCCTTTGCGACTTCCGTGCCGCCGCCCATTGCGAAGCCTACGTCCGCCTTCTTGAGCGCCGGGGAATCGTTGACGCCGTCGCCGGTCATGCCCGCAACAAGGTCAAGCTCCTGGGCAAGGCGCACCAGACGGCTCTTGTCGGAGGGAAGCGCTCTTGCGATAACGCGGATATTCGGGAGCATTTTCTTGATCTCCTCATCGGAGAGCTTTGCAAGCTCGTCGGAGGTCAGGACAACATCGGTGTCCTTCTCGAGCAGACCAGCGTCCTTCGCGATGGCAACTGCGGTCTCCTTGCGGTCGCCGGTGATCATTACCACCTGCACGCCTGCGCCCTTTACCTCCGCGATGGCGGTCACGGACTCCGGACGCACCTCGTCGCGGATACCCACAACGCCTACCAGCGTCCAGTTGCTGCTGTCCGGGAGCGCGTCCTCGCCGAGGGCGTCCTCTGTGGTAGCGATAGCCAGCACGCGGATAGCGCGGTTTGCAAGCTCGTCTATCTGCTTGTTGAGCTGGGTCATGTCAAACGGCTTCTTCTCGCCGTTTACGTCCCAGTAGTGGGAGCATCTCTGGAGTATCTTCTCGGGCGCACCCTTGATGAGCGTCAGGTCGTAGTCGCCTGTCACCTGGGTCGCGGAGTACTTGTTTGTGGAGTTGAACGGGATATTGCCGACCGCCTTCACGTTCGCGGAACACTCGGTGCTTGCCGCAAAACCGAGTATAGCGCGCTCGGTGGCGTTGCCGCCGATCACCTTCATGTCCTTGCCCTCGCCGGAAACAACGGAGAGCGTGTTCTTATGGATAGACAGCGACAGAATATCCTTCAGCTTTCCGCCGATGTCGCCGAACTTCTTGGATTCGTTGAGAGCGCCGTCGATGAACGTTACCGCCTCGAGCTTACCCTTGGTGATGGTGCCGGTCTTATCGGAGAACAGAATATTCAGGGAGCCTGCGGTCTCGATACCTGCGACCTTTCTTACAAGCACGTTGTCCTTGAGCATCTTGCCCATGTTCTGCGCGGAAACTATCGCGATCATCAGCGGAAGTCCCTCGGGGACAGCCATTACGATGATGATGACCGCAAGCATTACGGACTGGATAACAGCCTCGAGCAGAGCCGCCCACTGGAAAACTCCCTCTGCGAACAGGAACGCTTCGATGCCGCCCTCGCCCATGAACAGCGTCTTTATGAGCATCGCGACCGCGATAGCGATACCGCCGATGTAGCCGAACTTGCTTATGCCGTCAGCCAGCTTGCCGAGCTTCACCTTGAGCGGAGTCTCGCGGTCGTCGTCGGTCTGGAGTTCGCTTGCGATCTTGCCGTATACGGACTTGTCGCCGACTACGGTGACTTCCATCACCGCGTTGCCGGAACATACCACGCTTCCGCGGAACACCTTGTGCTCGTTGTCGAAATTTAGGCTCTCGTCGGTATCCTTCCAGCCCTCGGGAACTGCGAGCTTCTTAGCCTCGCGGCTCTCGCCGTTGAGCACGGACTGATCTGCCTTGATATCGCCGTCGATGATGATACCGTCAGCCGGAACCTTATCTCCGGACTGTAACAGGATAGCGTCGCCGACCACAATGTCGTTTATTGCCACCTCGGCGATCTCGCCGTTGCGGTAGACCTTGCACATAATGCGGGAAGCCTCTTCCTGGAGCTTCTGGAACGCGTTCTCGTTCCTGTACTCAGAGAAGGTGGAAACCAGCGTTGCAAGCGCGATAGCCACGAAAATTCCAAGAGGCTCGTACCATTCCGGAGCGCCCTCCTTGATGATCCCAACGCCGCCGAGCACTGCCAGAACAACGTTGATGAGCAGGGCAACGATGAGTATTTTTATCATCGGGTCGCCGAGGTTGCCCTTGAGCTTATCCCAGAAGCTCTCGGACGCCTGCTCCGTCATGCTGTTGTCGCCGTATTTCTGCCGCGACTCCTCAGCCTGCTTGTCTGTCAAACCAAACTGCTTCATAAATTTTCCCTTTCTTTCAAAAGAAATCACCCAAAGGACTAGTACACCGATACTTCGCACAGCAGACCGTCATCACGGTCGGTCATGCGGAACACCGCTCCGTCCCTGAGTTCTACCGCCTGTCCCTTCGGGACAAGCCTTCCGGAGGGAGAAGTCATGCCCTCCACCCCGTTGTTGACGAGCAGCCACATTCCGTTATGCCTGCAAATGTACGCGCGCATATCGGTGCCCGCCTTTTCATCATTGTGGACAGCGGAACTTACGTGCCAGTCGTACAGCGGCATGCCATCGTACGCGATAGCCTCGCCGTTGTCGCGGTATACGCCGTTCCTGCCCCTCATCATGCTCTTGAAGCCGAGCCTGATCACCCTGTCCCGGAGGCGTGTTCCGCAGAAGGGGCATACGGGAGCACTCTCATCTCTGAGAATGAACCATTTTTTCTCGCAGCCGGGATTCCCGCACCTCACAAGTCTGTCCCACGCGCGCAGGAGCTCACGCTCCCACTCCATCGCGGTCGGCCTTTGTGAAGGGTCGTGAAGCCCGTCCACGAACGACCTAAGGAACAACTGCTCAAGCCCCTTCGAAAGCGACTGTATCGTCACGTTCAGATCCGGAGGGCGGTTGCTCCTGTCGTTTGGGTTTTCTATAAACAGCGCTTCCGGTCCCATCGCGAGGTAGTCGTCCTCCTCGGCGGAAGCCGCGCTGTGTATCTTAGGTCCCTTTAAAGGGTGCCTGAGAAAGAGATATTCGTAAATAAGCACCGGCAGCGCGTGCAGGTCTGTGGAAACGCAGGGCAGGCAGCGCCGCGGGTCGTTGTAGTCGTACTCCAGCGTTGCGAGAACCTCCGGCGCTATGTACCCGGATGTCCCGCACACCTCCGGCGGATACTTTCCCGGAACCACCAGCGAATCTATGTCGATAACGACGGTGGAACCGCTCTTTGGGTCGATGAGCACGTTGTTGCAGGATAGGTCGGAATGCGCAAGCCCCGCCTGGTGCATTCTGCGAATGCTCCTTGAAAGGCATATCGCCGCCCCGAGCATGGTGCGGAAATCGCCCTTTTCCTCCGGGGCGATGTACTTCCTGAGCCTTCCGGTGAACCAGTTGCTCTTTTTGTCCTTGCCCTTGAGGTTCAGCCCATTCGTGGAAGCGTTCCCGCTAAAAAAGAACTTCTGCGGGTAGGTCGGGCAGACTATCCCGAACTCCGGCTGGCTGACTATCGCGACAGGCCAGCAGAACCGGCTGCGGAAGTACTCCGCGGTCTTTTCCGTATTGCCGAGCGCTCCCCCCGCCTGCTCCGACAGGGTGGGATTATAAATGCTGACGATGGTGCGGATACGATCCTGAATGTTCGGATTGTGCCCGTCGCGCGGGTCGTTGAAGAACTGCACCGCGTATTTTCTGTCCGGTGTGAAGAAGGTGTGCTTCATTCCGCCCCGGGGCGCGTTGGCGTCCACCACGAAATCAAGCGTGCTGCCAAGCGGCGAACCTTCCTCGAGCACCGCAGTCACTATCTGACCGCTGTTCATATTCCGTCAGTCTTTCCTTTCCGCGGATACCCGCGATTCATTATACGTTATGCCGGAACTCCTCCGGACATGTTTTTCAGTCCTGCGCGCTGAGGTCCAGCACCACAAGCGTGCGGTCGTCGAAGCTGCCGCGCTCGTTGTAGTTGTCGAGCCAGGTCAGCAGTCTGTCCTGCGGGCGCTTCCCGATGAATACTCCCCAGGAGTCCAGCGACCAGGGAGCCAGCTCCCCGCGCCTGTCCCACAGCCCGTCGACGTCCTCGCCATCGTTCAGGAGCTGCTTTGCGTACTGCAAGGCAACAGAGCGCTGATCCGGGCTTACCGACGGGAACCGCACTGGCTCCGGCGGGAGAGGCTCAGACTTTCCGCCAGGCATGGGGATTATCCCGTTGAGCATGAGATCAAGGCACAGCCGCTTCATCTGGGGCTGCGCCGGGAAATAATCGTCCGCTACGCCGTCGCTCATCAGCATTATGATGTCTGACTTTCCGCGGCTTATTCTGGTCCTGCGGGCGATTGCGCCTTCGGAGACGTTTTTTTCCGACAGGAAGTCAGTTTCACCGGAGTACGCGCCGCTGTCCGCTTCGCCAAGCAGCCGGAAGCAGTTCTCTTGACCTGCGTTCCTGTCGATGGCGCAGATACAGCCGTCGCCTATCTGGGCTGAGAGCACGAAGTTCTCATGCCCGCCGTTTATCTCCAGCGGGATCACCAGAGCCGCAAGGAACGTGCTCCCCATATCCGCGAGGGTAGGATTCCTGCCGAGACTCGCGGTGTAGGCGCTGTCGGAGTAAATGCTCCCGAGCTTCTTTATAACTGCGTTGAACCCCGCGCGTGCGGCGTTCTGTATCAGCGGAGCTATCTGCCCGCAGGCTTCCATGAACTCCGCCCCGGACATATCCCCGGAGAGCTTCCCGCGAAGCTCTGGCTGGCTTTCAAACAACCCGGAAACCGCGCCCCTGAGGTACTCGACGGCGCCCTCGCAGCTTACCCTTGCGCCGATGCGCGACAGCTGCTTAGAGCCGGCGCCGTCCGCAACCACCGCGATAAGGCAGCCCGCGGATTCCGCAGTTTCGAACCAGTCGTCGCAGTTGGTGCCCTCGTGCTTGTGCTTCTTTCCGCGTACCCGCGCGCCTATCGCCTCGCACCTTCCGACGCGCTGATATTTGCTGTGGAACTCGGTATGAAGCTCCGTGCCGTCCTCTATCACCGTGCGGTAGCGCCATATCGACGCCGTGTGCCGCATTACCTCCCGGTCGGAGAGCTTCGAAGCCTCCGGCTTCGCTTCTTCGGGGGTTCGCTCAGGCTCCGGAGTTTCATAGGATTCCGGCGCGGATTCAGAAAGCACAGGCTCCTCCGCTCCGGAAACGTCAGCTAAGGCCTGCGGTTCTTCTGATACAGGCTGTTCAGCGGTTACGCCGGATAGGTTCAGAGCGTCAGGCTCCTGCCTGATATCTTCGTCGTACATAATACCCCCTTATCAGGGAACGATAACAAATCCCTGGGGAGGCGGCGGAAGCTGGATAGCCTCTCCGGGCTTTGCGTCTATGCTCTTGGAGGACGCCTTTATCGAGCCGGACACCCACGCGAAGAACGCCGCGAGGTCGCCGGCGGTGAGGTTGTTCATCATCAGGACGTTGTTTGTTATCTTGCGGAGCGTGTTTGTATTCGCGTTTGCTCCGGCAGCGCATGCGATGATGTTTCCGGTGGAAACCGACTTGAGCGCTTCGATTCCTTCGTCGAGGTTATCGGTGGGAGCGCCGTCGGTCAGCAGGAACACCAGCGGCTTCCAGTCGCCCTTCTGGGTCGCGGTGGAGGTGCGCACCTCTGTACGGATGCAGTCTGCCAGAACGTGGAGCGCTCCGCCTAGCGCAGTTGCGCCGCCTGCGATGAGCTCCGGCTCCTTGAAGAGCATCAGCTCAGTCAGCGGGGATATCTGCCGCGCGGTGCTGTTGAATGTGATAACTGACAGGCACGCTGTTTCCAGCGCCTGTGGATCTCCCTTGAGTTCGGTGAGGAGCGCCTTGATTCCCTGCTTCACTGCCTCGATAGGCTCGCCTGACATGGAGCCTGAACAGTCCAGCAGCAGATAAACCGGCAGCCTTCTGATGTAGTCTGACATTTGCTTGACCTCCTGACATGCCGCTTCGCCGCGGCTTTATTGCTTAATTTACTTTAAGGCCTAACCAGACCGGCAGACTATATTCTGCCAGCTTAATGTTAATTATACCCTAAAAAGCCCCCCATGTCAATAGCATATTTGAATCATATGTCCAAACTATGGAACTCCAGAAAACCAAAATCCCCCGGGGATACCGGGGGATTTTGGTAATGAAGGAGGATCATATATCATGATGTTGGATCGTTATGTCACTTGTGTTTCTGAACATATTGTATCATACCCGGGAGGAAAAATCAACATATATGACAGGATTGTAACCGAAATCCGGATATTGTAATTTTTCAGTAACTTTTCAGTCTCTTTTGTAACCATTTTGTAACTTTTCTGTAACCCGACCGAGAACACAATGAAATAAAGGTGAAAATTTTAAAAAAAGACTGTTCAAACACAGCAAAATGTGCTATACTATACTAGTATATAAAATGCATTATTATGCACAGGAGAGAAACAAATGATATATCTGGACAGCGCCGCCACCACAAAGCCCTGCGAACAGGCAGCGGACGCTATTTTATCGGCAATGAAGAACAGCTTCGGAAACGCTAGCTCCCTGCACGGAATGGGCATACGTTCCGAAAAGATCATCGCCTCCGCGAAAAAGACCCTGCTTGCAAAGCTTGGCGAGGGCGACATAATATTCACCTCCGGCGCGACCGAGAGCAACAACACCGCGCTGCTCGGCGCTGCGGAGACCTATAAGCGCTCCGGCGACCGGATAGTCACCACGGCGATAGAGCACCCCTCCGTCGCGAACGTCATGACAAAGCTGGAGGAGCGCGGCTTCCATGTGGAGCGCCTCGCCCCGAAAGATCACCCCGACTTCGTGCAGGCGCTCGCCGACGCAGTCGATGAGCATACCGTGCTGGTGTCCTGCATGGCGGTCAACAACGAGACCGGCTTCGCCAACGACGTAAAGCGGCTGTACAGGCTGGTCAAGCGGAAGAATCCGAAAACCATCGTACATATCGACGCAGTTCAGGGATTCCTGAAAGTCCCGCTGGACGGCGACCTTATCAGCATTTCCGGCCACAAGATACACGCAAGCAAGGGTATCGGCGCGCTCTATATCAGAAAGGGTATACGCATTTCCCCGCTGCTGGCAGGAGGCGGTCAGCAGAAGAACCTCCGCAGCGGCACCGAGCCGGTGGAGCTCATCGCCGGACTTGAAGCGGCGGTCAGAGCCTACCACGGCACGCCGGAGCACTTCGGAGCGCTGAAGGCTCATATGTTGGACGGTCTTTCCGCGCTCGGCGGGATAACCGTGAACTCCGGAGAAAACTGCGTCCCCAACATCGTGAATTTCAGCGTTGAGGGAGTCCGCTCGGAAATAATGCTCCACTCCCTCGAGGAGCGCGGGATATATGTTTCAAGCGGCTCGGCATGCTCCCGCGGAAAAACCAGCGGAGTCCTGGCGGCGTTCGGAATACCCGATAAGCTCGCCGACAGCGCAATAAGGGTCAGCATGTGTGCAGACACCACCGAAGCCGACATCGACGCGCTTATTGAAGGGATCAGGGCGGGTATCGCGAGATTCCGCAGATAATATCGAAAAAGGAACAGAACAAATGAAAGAGATAATTCTTGTAAAATACGGTGAGATAGCCCTCAAGGGCCTGAATAAGTCCACATTCGAGGACATGCTCCAGAAGAACATAAAGCGACGCCTGAAAAAGCTCGGCACATTCGGGTTTTACCGCAGGCAGTCAACCATCTACATTACTCCCCCGGAGGAAGCCGACATCGACGAGGTGATAAACCGCCTTCAGAAGATATTCGGCATCAGCGCAATACAGCGCTGCGCCGTATTCCCGAAGGATTTCAGCGTTATCGCGGAGCATGCCCCCGAGTACCTGCGCGAAGCCCTTGAGGGCGCAAAGACTTTCAAGGTGGAATCCAAGCGCAGCGACAAGGCGTTCCCGATGAAGACCCCTGAGATACAGCAGGAGCTGGGCGCGGTCATTCTGGACGCGTTCCCGCACATCGGCGTGGACGTCCACGAGCCGGAAGTCACCGTGCGCCTTGAGATCCGCGACAACGGAGCCTACCTCAGCGCACTGAGGATCCCCGGCGCAGGAGGAATGCCGGTCGGAAGCTCCGGCAAGAGCCTGCTCATGCTCTCCGGCGGCATAGACAGCCCGGTAGCCGGCTACATGATGGCAAAGCGCGGTCTCATCGTGGACTGCATTCACTACGTAAGCCCGCCATACACCTCCGAGCGCGCACGCATGAAGGTCGAGGCGCTCTGCGAGAAGCTCACCGACTGGTGCGGCAGCATCGTGTTCTACTGCGTTCCGTTCACGGAGCTTCAGGAGGCGCTCCGGGACAACTGCCCCGAGGAGCTGTTCACAGTTCTCATGCGCCGTCTGATGGTCAAGATCGCCAACCGCATATGCGCTGCGAACGACTACGGCGCGATAATCACCGGCGAAAGCGTAGCCCAGGTCGCAAGCCAGACGCTCCCCGCGATTTTCTGCACCAACGCCGCTGCGGAGTACCCGGTATTCCGCCCGGTGATCGGCATGGATAAGCGCGAGATAGTCGACGTCGCGCGGCACATCGACACCTTCGAGGTGTCCACCCTGCCCTACGAAGACTGCTGCACGGTATTCTCCCCGAAGCACCCGAAAACCCGCCCGTCGCTTGAGGAGATCCTCGCGGCGGAGGCGTCGTTCGATTTCGAGCCGCTCATCGAAAAGGCGGTAAGGGAGACCGAGGTGAAGCAGTTCAAGTACGGCGTGAGAAACGTCGACCTTGACATGTGATATGGATATTCAAAACATTTATAATAGTATAGCGGAGCTTTCCCGCGAAATCGTCCGGGAATGCACCGCGCGCAGCGTGAAAATATCCACGGCGGAAAGCTGCACCGGCGGAATGATATCCGGCGCGGTGACTTCCGTTTCTGGAAGCTCCGCAGTAATAGAGCTGGGAGTCTGCTCCTACTCTAACCGCATAAAGCACAAGATCCTGCATGTTCCTGCGGAAGTGCTCAAGCGGTTCACGGAATACAGCGTGGAATGCGCCGCGGAAATGGCGAAGGGCGTCATGGAGCTTTCCGGCGCGGACTACGGCGTTTCCACCACCGGAGTGGCTGGACCCACCGGCGGCAGCGCGGAACACCCGGTCGGGGAGGTCTGCATAGCGGTCAGCGGAAGAAACGGCTGCCGCAGCGAGCGCTTCCTCTTTGCACAGGGCAGCGCAGACCGGGAGCTTATCCGTGCGCTTGCGGCGGAAAAGGCGCTTTCAATGCTGCTCTGCGAGATAAAGAAATAATCTGGGGTGAATATTAATGGCAAATTACACAGACAAGCCTAAGAAGCACGCTTCAAGGGATATCGCGGTCGATAAGCTGGATTTTTACACCGAGCCGCCGCATAAATCCCCAAAGAAGCAGGATAAAATAAAGGGCAGGCCGAAGTCCGGCTGGGCGCGGTTCTGCTATGCGGCGTTCCCGCAGGCGGATGACTCCGGCGGCGAAAAGGTGCGCAAGATCGTACTGATAGTGGCGGTCGTGGTTTTCGTCGCTACCATCGGCGTGCTGATCTCTCAGCTCGCGGGTATGGGCGCGGATAAGGGCACCAACTCGAAGATCGCCGATATCGCTGGAGTCCCCGAGGACAGTCTCGTTAACGTAAACCCGGACTACGACCCGTTCAACACAAACGCCACCGCAGGTCAGGATCAGACCGAGGAGATCGACGTTACTCCGCTCGTGAATACTCCGATAAACCCGAACTGGGACGAGCTTCTCGCAACCAACTCCGACGTCAAGGGCTGGATAAAGATAACCGGAACGGCGGTAAACAACGTAGTAGTAAAATCCTACGACAACAGCTACTATCTTACCCACAACCTCTACCGCGAGGACAGCGTTTCTGGCACCATCTTCTCCTCCTACCTCAATAAGTGGGACGGCACTGACGACAACATCATACTCTACGGTCACAACATGATAAGCGGCGAGTTCTTCGCGCACGTTACGCACTACGTTCCCAACATGGCAAGCAAGGAGCCGCTGGCGTTCTATAAGGTCCACCCGACGGTAATGCTCGCAACGCCGAGCGGCGGCTGCGAGACCTACAAGATATTCGCAGGTATCCTCGCGAACACCCAGAGCCAGTACGGCGAGGTGTTCGACTATGTCGACAAGACGAAGTTCTACAGCAAGGATGACTTCAACAACTTCATCATCGACGTAATGGACAGAAGCTGGTTCTTCACCGATGTGGACCTCACCTACGGCGACCAGCTCCTCACGCTGTCAACATGCAGCTGGCCTCTCGGAAAGAGCGTGGATACCCGCTGGGTACTGTTCGCGAGAAAGGTTCGCCCCGGCGAGAGCGAATCCGTCGACGTTACCGTTGCCGAGCAGAACCTCAACCCCAAGCTGTTCGATTACTACTACAGCAGAATGGGCGGCTCCTGGGCAGGAAGCACATGGGATAAATCAAAGCTGCTGAGCTACTAAACGATCCCGAAAGGATAGAATATCATGGCTAATTTTGTTGAAAAGGAAAACATCTTCCTCAGAATCGCTAAGTACCTTTTCCCCTGGAAAGGCGATAAGCCCGCCGAGATAATCCGCAAGTGCATTTTCCTCGGCGCCGCTGTTGTGCTGATAGTTTCGCTGGTGATGATAATTTCGTTCTACGGAAGCACCGCGCAGGACAACAAGCTCAACGAGCAGATATCAAGCCTCTACCACGGCTCCGCCAGCGTCACCATCGACCCGGTGAAGAAAGACGAGCTTGTCAAGGAGTACCCTGAGGTAAACGAAGAGTTCCTCCCTCTGCTGGAGCAGAACAAGGACGTTATCGGCTGGATAACCATGGGCGACGAGGATTCCCCCTTCGTTGACAACGTGGTCGTTCAGGGCGACGACAACGAATACTACCTCGACCACAACCTCAACGGCGATTACAGCAAGACAGGTACGGTATTCGCGGACTACCACGAGAAGATAACCGCGGAAAACACCCCGGCTAACATTATCCTTTACGGTCACAACGTCAACACCGGCGAGTACTTCGCAAGGCTCACAAGATACTTCAACTACCGCACGCAGCTCAACTACGGCATGGACTGGTACAGAAAGTACCCCACAATAACATTCAACACGCTCTACCGCAAGTCCACCTACAAGATATTTGCCGGCATGCTGGTGAACACCGAAGAAAAGGACGGCGAGGTGTTCTACTACCTCCAGGGCAGGAAGTTCAAGAATAAAGCGGCGTTCGATGATTACGTAGCACAGATTCTCGACCGCACCACCTTCTACACCGACGTAGACCTCAAGTACGGCGACAACCTCATCACCCTTTCGACCTGCATTCTCGATTACGGTATCGACGCGCGCTGGGTCATTTTCGGCAGAGAGGTCCGCGAGGGCGAGGATCCCACAGTTGACGTAAGCAAGGCGTACGAAAACCCCGACCCGCTGTATTTTGACTACTATTACAATGTATTCGGCGGATCATGGGGCGGCAGAAAGTGGGACGCTGATATGATCTACGATTACAGCTATACCGTTGAGTCCAAAAAGACCGACGAAGCATGATCTCTGAAAGGACGTTACTCTCATGGCAGAAATGGATATGGGTCTTTCCCCGAACAATAACAACAAGAAAAAGCGCAAAAAGAAAAAGCAGAGTCTCGGCGAGAGCCTCCGCACCGGACTGCTCCCCTGCAAGGGGGACAGCTCCTCCGAGGTAGCCCGCAAGCTTATCTTCCTGGGTTCGCTTTGCCTGATGATCGCCGCACTGGTTATCATCGCGGTTCACTTTATCTCCCTGCTGAAGCCCGAGGCTCCCATCGGGACCTCCGTTGTGGACAGCAACGGCGAGCAGGTGGTTCAGGGCGAGCAGCAGGTGATCGTAAACCTCCAGGCTCCCACCAAGGAGCAGATCGAAAACCTGCCGGAAGGCTCTGTAAACGAGGAATACGCGGCGTACTACGAGGCAAATAAAGACTTCGTCGGCTGGATAACCATTAACGGCACCAACGTCGACTACCCCGTAGTCCAGGGCGAGGACAACCTGTTCTACCTCCACCACAACTTTAACGGCGAGGAGGAATTCGCAGGAACCATCTTCACCGACTACGAAGGCAAGTTCGGCCCCAACCAGATGCCGAACAACACGATACTTTACGGTCACAACATGCTGTACAAGTACAAGTTCTCCGCACTGAACAACTACAACAACAATATCGACTTCCTAAGGGAGACCCCGGTAGTTGACTTCAACACGCTCTACCAGGACAACAAGTACAAGATATTCTCCGTGTTCATCACCAACACCGACGAGGAGCACGGCGATGTATTCGACTACACCAAGTACGTTTACTTCAAGAACAGCGACGAATTCTACGAATACATAAAGGAAGTAATGGACAGAAGCAAGTACAACACCGGCGTTGACGTCGAGTACGGCGACGAGCTTCTGACGCTCTCCACCTGCGACGGCTCCACCGGATTTGAGAACATGCGCCTTGTTATCGTGGCAAGAAAGGTACGCGAGAACGAAAGCCCCGACGTCGACACCTCCAAGATAACCCGCAAGGACAGCATAAAGTACTTCAAGGCATACACCGACGTTTACGGCGACAAGTGGAAGGGCAGAACCTGGGATATCTCCCTTGTAAAGGGCATGAAGGAATACCTCGAGGACAACGGCCTGATGGACGATCCGTCCAACTACTGATACCGGAGGAACTATGAAAAAGCTATCACTTGCGAAGATCATCGCGGCGCTGGTGATCGTGAACTGCTACATGTTCACATGCGGCGTGATGGGTACTGTCGGCGACGCGCAGATGCTCACCGAGGACACCTCCGAGGAGCATTCCGAGACCGCTGCCCCCGCCGGCGACATCGACCAGGCGGAGGGTCAGGGTACGCTTGACTTCCTTGTGCCAGATGAGACCGGAACGGGCGTGGTGCAGATAAATCTGCTGAATATGGCGCCGATGTCGCTCTCCGACAAAATGGTGATGAGTACATACAGCGCCCTCAGCGATGAACTCCCGCAGCCGCAGGAAGCGACCGACGAAATACTCGGCGAGGATGACTCCACACTTGAGCCGACCTCCGAGACCTACGACAGCGAGGAAATCCTCGGTCCGCGCGAGGAAACCGAGGAGATCCCGGCAATGACAACGCCTCCCGCTACAACGTCGACTACAGTGGCAACAACACAGGCGACCGCTGCGACAACAACGACAACAACGACGACAACGGCAACGACTGCGTCAACAAGCGCTGCGGCTTCGACGACTACCACGGCGAAGGACATCGGAGGTATCCCGGTGGACGCCGACGACGTTCCGCCGGTAAGCTCCGCAAACGACGACCAGCCGGACGAGATCGACCCCGACAGCAGTTCCAGCGACGCGGCGGCGGGCGAGATACTCACCGTCAAGGCGAACGGAAGCACCGTTTCCGGCTCGGCGCTTGAGATAGTCGGCAGAATGACGCAGAACGAGGTCGGACACACCTTCGCGCCGGAAGCGATAAAGGCGCAGGCAGTGGCGGCTTATACATACGTTAAATTCTGCAACGAGTACGGAACCTACCCGAGCGTAGGTCTTGCGAGCACGGTCTCTGATTCGGTGAACGTGCTTGTGCAGTCGGTGCTCGGAAAGGCGATCTACTACAACGGGGCGCTCATTCAGGCTGTGTACTCCGCGTCCAGCGCGGGCTACACGGCTTCCAGCAAAAATGTATGGGGAACCGATTATCCCTACCTCCAGAGCCGCTTCTGCGACCTCGACAAGCAGTACGACCCGAATTACGGCAGGAAGGTGGAATACACCTCCGCTGAGATAAAGAGCAAGGTTCTGGAAAAGACCGGCATCGACCTCACCGGAGACCCCTCCGGGTGGCTTTCTGTAGAGACCAATGTGGACGGCTTCTACGTAGGTCAGATGAACGTCGGCGGATATCACAGCTACACCGACAGCAGCGGCGATTCCGTAAAGATAACCGGACGCGTGTTCCGCGAGAGGATCATGAGCTTCGAGCTGCGCTCCAGCGCGTTCGACGTTGAGTACGACGCGAACTCGGATAAGTTTATCTTCACCACCTACGGATACGGCCACGGCGTTGGAATGAGCCAGAACGGCGCAAACGCCCTCGCGACCTACCTGGGCTACGACTACAAAGAGATCCTGACATATTATTACCAGGGTACCGAAGTAAAATAAAAAAGTGGGCGCCAGCCCACTTTTTTAAATTCGGAATACATAATTCACCGTAATCGCCATTATCCACGATCAATTTATTGCCTGATATAAATTCCCTGATCCTCGATGTAATCCTCAAGCTCCTGCTTCATATCGTCGACCCAGGTGTGCACGGAAGGCTCCGCGGAAACTCCCGGCGCGCTTTCCGGCTTCTCATCGACGGGCTGTTCCGGAAGGGTTTTCTTTTCTTTGTCATCCATGGCTGTGCTCCTTTCCTATGGGAACCTCTAAAAACCGGTTTGAAAAGGGAAAATGGGTAGAGTGCGCCGAATGCGATGAAAGCCGACGAAGTAAGGCTGTATGCCTTACGAGGAGGTTTGAAGAAGCAGTCGGTGTGCTATACACATTTTCACTCAAACAAGGGTTTTAGAGGTGACCATTTATTACATCTGGATTATCCTCTGTTACGGCTCATGACCGCGCCAACCGCCGTGAATCCCGCAAACACCAGGATATTCACGCAGACGATGCTCGCACCGCCGGGAGTTCCGAACTCGTATGAGATCACCATGCCCGCAATGAACGTCACCACTGAGATGACCGCCGAGCACACCGTGACCGCCTTGAAGCTCTTGAACACCCTCATGCTGCACAGCGCCGGGAATATTATCAGGCTTGAAATCAGCATCGAGCCCATCATGCGCATTCCGACTACAATTGTTATCGCAGTCAGCAGCGCGATCAGCATGTTGTACAGACCCGCCTTTGTTCCAGTCGCGCGGGCGAAGCTCTCGTCGAAGGTTATCGCAAAGATCCTCGTATAGAAGAACACGAAAAGTATAAGTACCAGCAGCGCCAGAACCACGCTTATCACAACGTCCTCGTCGCTTATCGCGTAGATACTGCCAAATAAGTAGCTGTCAAGGTCGCTGTTCATTCCGGACAGTGAAACCGCCATTACGCCTATCGCAAGCGCGCCCGTGGATATAAGCGCTATCGCGGAATCCCCCTTTATCTTGCTGCTTCCCGAGATTCTCAGAAGCAGGAAAGCCGCCGCGATCACCACCGGAACCGCCACTGCCATCGGCGCCCAGTTCATCACCGCCGCGATCGCAAGCGCGCCGAATCCAACATGAGAAAGCCCGTCGCCTATCATGCTGTAGCGCTTGAGCACCAGGCTGACTCCGAGAAGAGCCGCACACAGCGAAACCAGAATACCTACCACCAGCGCCCGGAAAAGTATCGGCGTACTGAAAAACGCGGAAATAATGTCACCCATTGACCGCGCCCCCTTTCAGAAAATCCGAGGCACTGCTCGTGAGGAACTCCTCCGGTGTGCCGAAAAACCAGCTCTCCCGGGTAAGACCCTGCCGCATGCATAGGATATGCCCCGCGTATTTCAGAGCCGCGCTGACATCGTGAGTTACCATCACGACTGTAACTCCGCTGCGGTTTATGTCAGCGATAAGCTCGTACATCTCCGCCGTGACCATCGGGTCCAGCCCGGACACCGGCTCGTCAAGCAGCAGCAGCTTTGAAGTCGCGCACAGCGCCCTCGCAAGAAGCACCCGCTGCTGCTGACCTCCCGAAAGCTCCCGGAAGCTGCGCTTTTTAAGGTCGGATATGCTCAGCCGCTCCATGTTTTCGGCGGCTTTTTTGCGTTCGCGGTCGGTGTAGAAAGGTCTGAATCCCATCGAATTAAGGCAGCCCGAAATCACGACCTCCCCCACGCTCGCCGGGAAATCATGCTGCGCGCCTGTCTGCTGCGGAAGATATCCTATCTCGTTGCGGCGAAGTCCTCCGCCGAAGGTTATCTCGCCGCCCACCGGTTTTTTCAGCGACAGCAGCGACTTCACCAGCGTGCTCTTTCCGGAGCCGTTTTCGCCGACTATGCACAGGTAATCCCCGCTCTCCACGGTGAAGCTCAGATCCTTCACCACCGTCATGTTTTCGTATGACAGCGTGAGATTTTCAACTTTTATCAGATGTTCGCCCATATATGTCACTTGCCTTTACAAAATGTCAGATAGTACTTCGTAATTGCGCTCCATCAGAGAAACGTATGTCTCCCCCGATGCGAGGTCGTCGGCCGAAATGTTGTGGCAGGTGTGGAACTCCACGACCGGCAGCCCGGAATCCTCCGCAAGGACCTCGCCCAGCCGCCTGCTTGAAAGCTCGATACAGAACACCGCCGGAACGGAATCCGGCTGCCGGAGCTTATCCAGCAGGAATGTCATTGTCTGCGCTGACGGCTCCGTTTCGCTTCCGCAGCCCGGGAACGCCGCGTAGTAATTCAGCCCGTAATGCCTGAAGAAATACAGCAGCGGGAACCTGTCCCCGAAGATGAAATAACGCTCCTCGCCGCTCAGAAGCTCCGCGAATTTCGCGTCCAGCTCGTTTATCTTACCCGCATAGGAATCAGCGTTCGCCGTTACCGAATCGGCATTCTCCGGGAAAAGCTCCGCGGCGCGCTTCCCGAGCGCCTTCACGATCGCGGAGGCGTTGTCCGGGGAAGTCCACACATGCTCGTCGTATTCGTCCTCGTGTTCTTCCTCGTCATGGTCGTGCTCCCCGGCGTTCTGCATTCCCTCGGTGACTTCCTCGTCAAGAAGCGAAACCGCGTCCGTCATGCGGAAGGTCTCCACCTCCGGCGCGGATTTCAGCACGCTCTCGACCCACTGGTCGGACTCGCCGCCGTTGTAGACGAAAAGGTCGCAGCCGCTTATCTCTACGATGTCCTTTGCGGAGGGGTCGTAGCTGTGGCTCTCCTGACCGGGCTTGAGCAGCATTTTTACGTCCGCCGTATCTCCGAAAACCTGCCGCGCAAAGTCATACGCCGGAAATATCGTCGCGATGACCTTCAGCTTCCCGCTGCTTTCTGATTTTTCCGGGCTGGTGCAGCCGCACAGGGAAACTCCCAGCGCAGCGGCGGCAATAACTGCAATTATCTTTCTGAATCTCATTTATTCTCCTTGTTCTTCTGTTCCTCTGACTCAATGGCGCGCTGGCAGTCGCTGCAAAGTCCGTAGATAACGGTTCTCCCGACATCCACCGCAAAGCCGTGGTTTTTCTCTATGTGCTGCTGCATTTCCTTCATGAAGCCGCAGTCCATGTGTATCAGCTTCTGGCAGCGGTCGCATTTCAGATGGAAGTGGCTGGAGCATTTCTGCTCGTCCATTAGCTGGTAGCACGCACCCGAGCCGTCCCCGGTAAAGCGCTTGAGCACCCCCTGATTTGCAAGCTTGGTGAGAGTCCTGTATACCGTCGCCTCGCCCACCGTCACCTCGCCGCTCGTGATTATATCCTTTGCGGTGAAGCAGCTTCCGCGGTGGCGGCTGAAAAACTCCACTATCTCGTCACGCTGTTTTGTATTGTAATTGTTTCTGTCCAAAGTGATCAACTCCTGCGAATTTGATTTTGATTTTCACTTTCAGTTTCATATTATAGCATACTGTTTTGCAATTGTCAAGCGGCGGGGAAAAATTTGTTGATTTTTATAATAGTGTGTGCTATAATAATGTTAACCTCTAAAAACCGGGACACGAGAGGTTTTTAGAGGTTACCTAATGATAGTACCTTACTTAAAAATAATAGGTGGTGATACCATGCTGGATTACTGCATGTGCCCGAAATGCGAGCGCATGATAATGCTGGATTCCGACTTTGAAACGGGATTCTGCCTGTACTGCGGCACGCACATTTCCTATCAGGACTCCCGGGAGTTCCTGCTGGAAGGGCTGAAAAGCGCCGTTCCGGACGACATGAAAATAGAGGCCGACCTCAGCGAACTCATCGACGAGGACGACGCCTACACCGACGTCTACGGCACTGACGAATGCCGCATGGAATGCTCAAAGGCGCAGGAATACATGGGAAAATGGGATTTCGCCAACGCATTCAAGCACTACACCGCCGCGCTGGAGTGGCTCCCTAAGGACTTCGAGGCGTGCTGTGGAAAGCTCACCGCCGGAATTCTAAAACTCAACGACGTGGAAAACTGGGAGTCCTACCTCAGGGACTGCACCGCGCTGATACGCTCCCAGCCCGACTGGAACATGGCGCAGAAGTCGCTTGAATACTCGCTTGATATCCTGAAGCGCTTCCTTTCGAAGGGCGGAAGGTTCGTTTCCCCGGCGTACACCTACGGATTTTTCAAGGAGCTGTGCGACAGCTTCCCCGCGCTGCGTACCCAGGCGGCTGTGATACTTGCGCACTGCGTGAATGTCGACAACGCGCCCTACACCGACGCGGCGCGGCTGGATCACGAGACCTCCCGCTTTGCGGTGGGCAGCTACCCGCCGGAGCCTGACAAGAACCTCGCGCGGCACCTGCTTCTTATTATGAAGTACCACCCGGACGAGCGCGCGAAGCACACGCTGATACGCGCCGTGTATGTATACGACCGCGCGGTGTGGCTCAGGAACCACGACAACGCGCGTATCGACGACGTTCTCGACTTCCTCGAGCAGATGTTCTCCGGGAGCTACTCCACCGAGGACAGGAAAGCCGCGCTCGACGCCGGCTGCGACCTGCTGCTCATGCGTGCGCTGGAGCCTGCCTCCACACAGCGCGAAAAGCTGATGTTCCTCACCGGGGTTTACTCCTTCGGGCAGATACGCCGCATGGAGCGGTTCTTCAGCGGAAGCGCGTTCTTTAACCGGCTCTACCTTGAAATTTACCTCAAACAGCCCGGCGCCAGTCCTATCTCATCGGAGTACCGCCGTATCGAAGAAAAGCTGAAAACACTTAGCTGACAGAAAGGAAATCACCATGGCAAATATGAAAAAGCTCACCCGCGACTACGGTGAGATCATCTGGACCGGCAAGAAATGCATAATGGGTATGCCTATTTCGTTTACACGATACATTCTCACCGACAGCAAGCTGATAACCCGCGTGGGTCTGCTGAACCTAAAGGAGGACGAGATCGAGCTTTACCGCGTTTACGACAAGTCGATGAAGCTGCCGTTCGGTCAGCGGATAGTAGGCTGCGGAACAATCACGCTGCTTTCCAAGGACTCCGACACCCCCACAAAGGTTATGCAATCCGTAAAGCACCCCCGCGATGTAAAGAGGCTGCTCGACTCCGCGATACAGGAGCAGCGCGACAAGTACAGCGTCCGCGGCAGGGACATGATGGGGGCCTCCGCGCACATGGAGGACAGGGACGGCGACGGTATCCCCGACCCGCCTGAGTTCCCCGGCCGCCCTATGGTCTGAGCGCAGGTTCAGCAGTATTTTTCCCAATAAATGCAGTTTATTCCACAAATGCTGCATGATCGGGTGGCAAATTCCTAAAAAAATACTTGATTTATTTCTCGCCGTGCTATATAATATATTTATATATTCTCAGAATCAGGCGCCTTATTCCGGCGCCGATACGGCCTCTGTTAAACCGAAGGAGTAAAAACCAATGTCAGACAAACTGGACGGACTGAATGTCTGCCTGATGAACGACTCGTTCCCTCCTGTTATTGATGGAGTTGCAACGACGATACTTAATTACGCTGAAATAATCAACAACGGACTTGGCAAGGCAACCGTAGTTACCCCGGAATATCCCGGCGCAAAGGACGATTTCCCGTTCCCGGTGGTGCGCTATACCAGCATGTCCATCACTGAGAAGATATGCAGCTACCGCATGGGATATCCGTTTTCCGCAAGCAAGCTGGATTCCCTCACAAGCAGCGGATTTGATATTATCCACACCCACTGCCCGTTTGCGTCAATGCTGATGGCGAGAGTCCTCAGGATCAAGACCGGCGTGCCGATGGTGCTGACCTATCACACCAAATTCGATATCGACATACGCCGCGCCCTGCCGACAAAGCTCATGCAGGACCAGGCGATAAAAATGCTCATCTCGAACATCTCCTGCGCTGACGAGGTCTGGACGGTAAGCGAAGGCGCACGTCAGAACCTTATCGACCTCGGCTACGAGGAGAACGAGCACCACCGTATCCGAATCATGGAAAACGGCGTTGACTTCCCCCGCGGAAGGGCAGACCCCGAAGACGCAGCGGAACTCCGCGCAGAACTTGGCGTGGAAGGTCACGGTCCGGTGTTCATCTTCGTGGGACGCCTGCTGTGGTACAAGGGGATACGTCACATTCTCGACAGCCTCAAAATACTCGATGAAAAGAACATCGACTTCCGCATGATGTTCGTAGGCGACGGCGCCGACCGCGCCGAAATCGAAACCTGCGTCGACGAACTGAAGCTCCGAGAAAAAGTGATATTTACCGGCGCGATATACGACCGCGAGGAGCTTCGCGTGTACTATACCGCCGGCGACCTGTTCATCTTCCCGTCGCTTTACGACACGAACGGAATCGTAGTACGGGAGGCGGCAGCCTGCGGAGTGGCCTCCGTGCTGATAAAGGGAAGCTGCGCCGCAGAGGGGATCACCCACATGCGCACCGGAATCCTCACCGAGGACGACCCGCAGGCGATCGCCGCCGAGCTGGAGTTCGCGGCTTCTCACATTGACGAGGTTCGCCAGATGGGCGACCACGCAATGAACGAGGTGTACATGTCCTGGCAGACCTCGGTTGAGAACGCATACCGCCGCTACGGCGAGATAATTGAGGAATGGCGCACCGGAAACACCAGCAACCAGGAAACCGAGCTTCAGCAGGATCTTTTCACCGGTATCAGCCGCGTCACCGACGCAGTCCAGAAGTTCCGTAGCATTCCCGCGGTCTCCGCGATACGCGAGAGCAACAGCCGGAACATGGCAAAGTACCGCGCCCGCAAGGAAGAAAAGAAAAAGCAGGAATCCGAGTAACTCCTGCCGCAAATACAATTGAGACCTCCTGATAAATCAGGAGGTCTATTTTATCTGATACCCAGGCTGTCCGCGATGTCCTGGAGCCTGTCCACCGACTCCCTGAGCCGGGCGAACTCATCGTAATTCTGGCGGTACAGCTCCATCATGTAGGCGCCGCTGTAGCCCAGCGCGTCCATCTCCCGCATGAGCCTGCGGAAATCAAACTCGCCGTGCCCCACCGGGAGGCAGTCGCGCTCGACGGAGCCGTCGCTTATATGAAGGTGGACGATGTTCTCGCCGAGGGCGCGGATATACTCGAACGTATCGCCGTGCGCGCGGCGAACCTGCTTTAAGTCCAGCACGAACCTCGCGTACCCGCCAAGCTCCCGCTTCATCATTTTCAGAAACTCAAGGTCGCCGGAAAGGCAGTAGCTCACGTTTTCCTGCGCGACGGTCACGCCGTATTTCCTGCCGGTCTCCGCGAGCAGTCTGAACTGCTTCACGTAATGCTCCGGCGGGCACTTGCTGCTGAGTATCGCGCCGTGGAGCACGAATATTTTCGCGCCAAGCCGCTTCATGGTCCCGAAAAACTCGCTGTAGAGCTGTATCATTTCCTCAATACGGCGGTCGTAGGTCGAAAACAGGTACACCGACTCCATCGGCGACGAGAACGGGTGAAAGCTCAGAACCTCAATGCCGTTCTGGCGGCAGGTCTGTTCTATCTCCCCCACAACCGGGTCACGAGCCTCACAGGTACTGTTCGCAAAAAGCTCCGCGCAGCGCACTCCAAGCGCCGCAAGTTCGGCGAATGCGTCCTCGGCGTGCAGCGGATACAGCGACGCCGACGATACTCCTATTTTCATTGCACCACCTCCGTAACAATGTCAGTATACCACAACTGAACGGAAATTTCAAGGCTTATTTCTCAAGCTCCACGCGGACTCTGCCGTCTTTCAGCACAAGCTTTCCAGCGCAGGCATTTCCGCTGCGGTCGAGGAACCCCTTGAGCGTGATGGAGCTTCCCTTGTCAAGTATACGCTTCGCCTGGGTCTCGCTGACCTCCTTGCCCCATATCTCCCGAGGAAAATAGAATCCGCACGCGCCGCGGCTGTCCTCGCAGGAATAGGACTTCGGAAACTCGTAGACGTTCTTTCCGCAGTTCGGGCACTTGCCTATCACAGTAAGCCTTGAGAAACGGAACGGATTTTCGTTTCGCGAGGTCTCGCCCGCGTTCTCCCTGATAAGCTGCTTCGTGAACGCGATTATATCGCTCAGGAACTGCTGATCGTCCGCTTCGCCCTTCGCTATCTTCTGGAGGGTGCTTTCCCACTCGGCGGTCATTGCGGCGGATTTCACCTTCTCCGGCACGACGTCTATCACGCGTATTCCCTTGTCGGTGGGTATGAGCTGCTTTCCCTTGCGCTCGACATACTGCCGCTTTACAAGGGTCTCGATTATCGCCGCCCTTGTGGCGGGAGTTCCAAGCCCCTTCTTTTCTACGTCGTCGTCATCGTCGTAGCTGTCGCTGCCGGCGCGCTCCATTGCGGAAAGGAGCATATCCTCGGTGTAGCGCTTCGGGGGCGTTGTCTTATGCTCAAGCGGCTTCACCGACTTCACCGGTATCTCCGCGCCCTCGACAAGCGGCGGGAGCACTCCGGAAGCTTCCTCGGCGTCGTCCTCGTCCGCGTCCTGGGAAAGCCCCTTCAGACCCGCCTTTATTGTGGCTTCGAGCTGCTTCCAGCCGCCCTGGACTACCGTTTTGCCCCGGGCTGTGAAATCCATGCCGCCGCACTCGAGCACAGCGGTCACGGAATCGCAGGTGTTCACCGGGGACACCGCCAGCAGCAGCCTTATCGCAATCAGCGACAGGACGTTCCAGCAGTCCTCCGGCAGCCTTGTGAAGTCGTAACGGGAGATCTCCTTCGTAGGAAGCAGCGCGTGATGGTCGCTGACCTTCTCGTTGTTTATCAGGCGCTTTATATCCGGGGTGCAGCCCTGCGCGTCGTAGTCCGCGCCGAACTTGAACGCCGCCGCAGTGCGCCGTACCATGTAAGCGGCGGTCTGCTCCATATCATCGGTGATGTAGCAGCTGTCGGTGCGCGGGTAGGTTATCAGCTTGGATTCGTACAGCTTCTGGGCGCAGTCCAGAGTCTGCTGCGCGGTGTAGCCGTAGAGCTTGTTCGCGTCGCGCTGGAGAGTCGTCAGGTCGTAGAGCTTCGGCGGGTTGGCGTTCTTCTGCTCCTTCACCACGGACTTCACAACGGCTGTTTTGCCGCATTTCTCCGCGGCCTGCTCCGCCTGGAGCGGCTCAATTTTTCCGCTCTCAGCCCTGAATTTGCCGCAGTTCAGCTCCAGCGTGAAATACCGTGCGGAGGCAAACTGCTGTATCTTCTTCTCGCGCTCCACCAGCATTGCAAGGGTCGGGGTCTGGACTCTGCCGACGGAAAGCAGGCTGCGGTACTTCACCGTGAAAAGCTGCGTCGCGTTCATTCCGACGATCCAGTCCGCCTTATTGCGTGCTAGACCGCTTCGGTAGAGCGCGTCGTAGTCGCTGCCCGGTCGGAGGTGTTCGAACCCATCGCGGATAGCATCGTCGGTCATGGAGCTTATCCACAGCCGCTTGAACGGCTTTGTGCACCCCGCCTGGAAGTACACATAGCGAAACACGCACTCGCCCTCCCTGCCTGCGTCGGTGGCGCATATTATCTCGTCTACGTCAGGTCGCTCCATCAGTGCCTTGAGCTTCTCGAACTGCGGCGCGGTGCTTTCCGCGACGGTCCAGCGAAACTCCTCCGGGATTATCGGCAGGTTGGACAGCTTCCAGGGCTTGGCGTAGCGCTTGTCGTACTCCTCCGGCGAGGAAAGCGCGACAAGGTGCCCGAAGCACCAGCTTACTATGTATCCATTTCCCGAGGTGAACCCGTCGCCGCGCTGACGGTCAGCGCCGATCATTCGCGCGATAGAATTTCCAACGGAGGGCTTTTCTGCAATTACCAGCTTCATGTGTGTTCCTTTCAGCCGGTCTGCCGCGCACCGAAACTTCGGTCTTGACAACCGGCGTACAAAGTGTTAAAATAAACGTATAAGTTATTCGGAGGTGCGACATGGCAAAACGTGACGAAGAGAGACAGAAAAATCAGCAGAAATACCGCCGCAGGGTCATTATAAACTGGATAATCTGCGGGGCTTCGCTCGCTGCGATAATCGTACTCCGGCTGATGTCGAAACAATGACCGGCATTGTTTACGAAATATTCAAAATGTACGAAATATCAAGGCTGTACAGCAATCAGGCTGCACAGCCTTTTGTTTTATAATCTCTTATTTATGAACGCCAGGATATCGTTCATGACTTCATCGGCGTTCAGCTCGAACAGCAGCTCATGCCGAGCTTCCGGGTACACCCGGATATTCACGCTGCAGCCGTGCTCGAGGTACTTCATGCACGCCGCGCGTACGCCTGCGCCATACTCGCCGACGGGGTCCATTGAACCCGACAGGAAAAGTATCGGCAGATCGGTGGGGGTGTTCTCAATAATGCTGCGGGAATTCGCGCACATCAGCGCGTTCAGCAGATCCTTGAACCCCGCGACTGTGAACGTGAAATTACACAGCGGGTCGGCAATGTAGCGGTCGACATTCTCCTCCACTCTGGAGAGCCAGTCGTTGTTCGTGCGGTGGTTTGGGAACCGCAGGTTGAACACTCCGAACGCCAGCTTGCTGCTGAACTGCGGGCGGAAACGGCTGTCCTTCGCATGGGTCAGCACCTCAAGCAGCCTACGCAGCGGCGCGGAGCCTGTAACTCCGCCGGCGGTGCCCATGATAACGGCGCCGTCCCAGCGGTCGTCGAACCGGGACAGGTAGATCCTCGCGATGAAGCTTCCCATGCTGTGGCCGAGCAGGAACTTCGGAATATCCGGGAGCTTCTTGTCGAGAATAGCGCGCATTCGGTGGAGATCCTTCACCATATACATGTAGCCGCCCGCCTCGCCGAAATAGCCCAGCATGTCGCGGTCGGTGACGGAATTCCCATGGCCGATGTGGTCGTTTCCGACAAGCGCTATGCCGTTCCTGCAGAGGAACTCCGCAAACCCGCGGTAGCGCTGGAAGTACTCGCACATGCCGTGGGAGAGCATTACCGCCGCCCTGGGATTTTCCGGAATATACATATAATATCTGCACCGGCAAAGCCCGGACGTACTCGGGAATGTTCCTGTTATCCTGGTTATCTTCATATTGACCTCCGATCACTCAGGGACTACCGCTTCCAGGCGGTATATCGGATGACCCAGCTCCGTGAAGCGCTTTTCGTATTCGGTCATAATGTTCCCCTCAAAGCCGCTGTTATGCAGGTCCAGGGATACATTTTTCATCGCGAAGCCGTTCTTTGAGAAATGCTCTATCGAGAACTCGAACAGGCGCTGGTTATCCGTTTTCTGATGTATTTCAGAGCCGGGCTTCATCACCTGCTTGTATATCTCAAGGAATCTTGTGTGGGTCAGGCGGTGGCGCGCATAGGTCTCCTTTGGGAACGGGCAGCTAAAGTTGAGGTACAGCCGCTCCACGGTGTGCGGACGGAACAGATGCTCCAGGTACTCCGCCTGCCCCAGGCAGAACCGCACGTTCTTGATGTCGCTCTCCATCAGCGCTTCCGCGCCGGTTACAAGCACGTTAGGGGTCTTTTCCACCGCGACGTAATTTATATCGGGATTTCTCCGCGCAAGCTCCAGAATGAAGCTCCCCTTTCCGCAGCCGACCTCAAGGTGCAGCGGGTTGTTGTTTCCGAACACCTTCATGCTGTCGAAGAACAGCTCGTCGTCAAGCGGGTCGTTGGCGTGCTCGTTCTGATTCTGCATTTTGAGCATTACCGACGCGCAGGCCTCAAGGCGCTCCTCAAGGTGCTTCTTTTTTCTCATTCTCATATGTGAAATACCTCAGTAAAATTACCGCCGTGCAGTTTCTGACCGCACGGCGGCTGTATTTTTCAACAATTAAAGATCAAAGTTGAAATTTGCGAAATCGAACGTTGAGAAATAATCAGCGGCTGTCTCAGCGCGTCTGATCATCTTGACGGAACCGTCCTCACGGAGCAGCAGCTCAGCGCTTCTAAGCTTGCCGTTGTAGTTGTAGCCCATTGAGAATCCGTGCGCGCCCGCGTCGTGGATAGCGAGGTAGTCGCCGATATCGATTTTCGGGAGCATTCTGTCGACTGCGAACTTATCGCAGTTCTCGCACAGACCGCCGGTAACGTCGTACTTGTGGTCGCAGGGTTCGTTCTCCTTGCCGAGTACGGTGATGTGGTGGTAAGCGCCGTAGATAGCGGGTCTCATGAGGTTTGCAGCGCACGCGTCAAGACCGATGTACTCCTTGTAGATGTGCTTCTCGCGGATAGCCTTCGCGATGAGCATTCCGTTGGGAGCCAGCATGAAGCGGCCAAGCTCGGTAAACAGCTTTATGTTTCCGAGACCTGCGGGAACGAGGATCTCGTCGAACTTCTCGTGTACCTTCTCGCCGATTACTGCGATGTCGTTAGCGGGCTGGTCGGGGCGGTAGGGTATACCTACGCCGCCGGAAAGGTTGATGAAGCTCAGCTCAACGCCGGTCTTTTCCTTGATCTCCACAGCGGTGCGGAACAGAATACCCGCGAGTGTGGGGTAGTAGTCGTTAGTCAGCGTGTTGCTCGCAAGGAACGCATGCATACCGAACTTCTTCGCGCCCTTTTCCTTGAGTATGCGGTAGCCCTCGATGAGCTGATCGTGCGTGAAGCCGTACTTCGCGTCCTTCGGGGTGTCCATTACGTTGGGGCTGCCGTCGGTCTTGAACTCTCCGCCGGGATTGTAGCGGCAGGAGATGAACTCCGGAATGCCGGTCAGCTTGTCGAGAACGTCGATATGTGTGAAATCGTCGAGGTTTATCAGCGCGCCCATCTTGTAGGCAAGCCTGAAATCATCGTCCGGCGTAGCGTTAGAGCTGAACATGATCTCATGACCCTCAGCGCCGACCTGACCGCTCAGCAGAAGCTCAGTGTAGCTGGAGCAGTCAAAGCCGCAGCCCTCGCTTCTCAGGATATTCATAATGAAGGGGTTCGGGGTAGCCTTCACAGCGAAGTACTCCTTGAAGCCCTTGTTCCAGGAAAACGCCTTGAACAGCGCTCTTGCGGTCTCGCGAATGCCCTTCTCATCATAGATGTGGAACGGCGTGGGGTAGGTCTTGGCGATCTCTTCGATCTGCTCCTTGGTTACGAATGGTTTCTTCATTTCTTTTGTTCCTTTCGTTTATGCATTCAGGCGCGGACGGCTCCGCCGCCTGTATAGTATCTGAATTTACCCGAAAATCGGCATTGAAAGCAGGAACACCGCCGCGCACAGCACGAACTTCGCGATGATACAGCCGCGCCTTACCCGGTGGTAATCCCGGTCGGAAGCGGATTCCGGCTTTTTCATTATGTTGGTTCCCTGCGGGTAAACGCCGCAGACCGAGAACAAGCCGTAAATTATCAGCAAGACCACCAGCATTATGATGTTCCCGCCGCCGGAAACTCCCAGCGCCATCAGCGCGATGATGACCGCCACGAATACCGCAAGCATTATCCCGCCCAGTATCTCAGCTTTTTTTTCGCCGGAGGTGTAAGCTACCTTGTCTGGTACCATATTCTGCGTCCTTTCCCAGCTCAGACGTTCATGTACTTCGCGAGGAACTCCACAGACATGGGTATCCACTCGCGGACGTTGCGGAGATAAAACGCCTCGTTCCAGCCGGTAGCCTTGTCGCAGGTGGAGAGTCCGTGCGGTCCCTCGTCGAACAGGTGGAGCTCCACCGGGACCTTGTTGGAAACGCACGCCTTCGCCATTACAAGCGAGTTGTGCGCGGAAACGCAGTCGTCGTTCGCAGTCGCCCAGATGAACACCGGAGGAGTCTTGGGAGTTACGCGGTTCTCAAGCGAGAGCCTGCTCAGGTCGGAGCGGGAAGCGTCCTCGCCGAGGAGCACCTTGAAGCTGCCCTCATGGGGAGCGGTAACTCCGCTGATCACCGGATAGCAGAGTATAGCCGCATTCGGCCGGAGATCCTCCGGCTCGCAGCCGATGGTCTTTGTAAGGGCGATGTCGCTCCACATGGTGGCGAGACAGCCCGCGAGATGTCCGCCGGCGGAGCAGCCGAGAACAGCCATTTTCTGCGGGTCGATCTTGAATTCCTCGGCGCGCATGCGTATCTTGTAGAATATGTACGCGGCGTCCATCAGCGGCTCTGGGAAGCGCTCGTTGCAGCTATATGTAACCACGAACGCGGCGTACCCCAGCGCGAGGTACTGTAACGCGATAGGCTCGCCCTCGCGGTCGGAGCAGTACTCATACCCGCCGCCCGGGAATATCAGGACAGCAGGACGCTTTTCGCAGAACGGAAGCCCCGCGATGGAGTCCGGAAGATATGCCCGGACGAACGCGGTCTTGTCGGTGTTAATATTAAAAGTCTTGATGGTCATATTTCTGCTCCTCATTGATGTATATGAACACGTATTATGTTCTGGATATTTACTATACTATTCTACCATTTTTTCATAGAAAAATCAAGGGGTAAACGAAATTAATGTAAACCACCCTGTTGACCTGTTTTTTGATTTGCGCTATAATATATCCGGGGGTGGTCGCATGATATGTTCCGGGGAATTCGGCGGACTTCATTTTTTCAACGCCGGCAATCTTGTCAGCCGCGGGGATTTTATCCATCAGCGCCGCGTTATGAAATGCTGGGTTCTGATTTACGTGCTTTCCGGCAGGCTGGATATTTCCTCCAGCGGGATCTGCCGCTCGGTGGCAAGCGGCGAGTGGCTGTTTCTGAAGCCCGGGGAGGAGCATTTCGGCACTGCGCCGTCCGAGGGGGAGCTTTCCTATCTGTGGGCGCATTTCTCGCCGGAAACGCCGTTCTTCGAAGGAGAAAGCGGCGCGGCTTACACGCTGCCGGAGTACGGCAGGGCTTCCTCGCAGAGGATAGGCGTGATATTCCGGCAGCTTGTGGACTGCTCCCGCAGGAACATGTATACCACGCGCATGGTGGAATGCGCCCTGGAAATGCTGCTGACCGAACTCACCCAGGAGCACCTGGATTCCTGCGGAACCGGGAGAGAGTCCAACCCGCTCATTGAAGACATCAACGAATGGATACGCCTCAACTGCCACCGCCAGATCACGATAAACGACGTAGCGGAGGAGTTTCACTACAATCCGGAGTACCTCTCATCGCTCTACAGCCGGGAGACCGGCAGCACGTTAACGCGCAGCATAGTCATGGCAAGGGTGGATATTTCCAAGCGAATGCTCTCCGACAGGAATATGAGCATAAAAGAAGCCGCATTCTCATGCGGCTTCAACGACGAAAAATATTACATGCGCGTGTTCAGAAAGATCGAGGGAATGACCCCCGGCCAGTACCGCTCCGCAATAGGCGTGAAATGATCACTTCTTTGTGAAGTAAACGGTGTACTCCTCGTCAGTGACCTCGTACAGCGGTCTGAACATCACGGACTGCGGCTGATTGCGCGTGCGCCAGCTATTCTGTCTCCACGGGAATGTGCCGTAGGTGTGCTCCCTCTGCGGCATGAACTGCTCGTTCAGCTTGTCTGCTCCGGTGATCCCGCAGTCGCTGCCGATAATTCCCGCAAGCACGATGGGACCGTCGACTACCGACATAAGCTCCGGCATATCCGGAAGGGTCTCCGCGCGCAGCTCCGACGGGAAGAATACCTGCACGGAATCATTCTGCCAGTCTGCGGTTATATCCAGCCAGCCGTCCTTAACAGGGGCGGCAGTATTTTTGCCGTTGACCTCCAGCTCGACGCCCTTCGCCCACTCGGGTACTCTCAGCGACAGCGTGAATCTGACGGGCTTGTCGCACTTTACGCTGAATTTCAGCAGCCAGCGCGACATCTGACCGTCGTCCTTCTCGTCGAAAAACGCCTGATCGTTGTAGTACTTCATGCCAGTGGTCTGGCTGACTGTTACGTTTGCACCGTTCATTTCAGCGGTGAACTCAGACGGAATGTACTGCGCAGCGGTGATCTTGTCACCGTCTGTGAACCACACAAGCTCCGGATAGAGGGTCTGCGCCTGGACCATTGTTCCATGGCAGCACCAGAAGTCGCGGGTCTTGGTTCCCCACTTCTTGCAGCTTCCCGCGCCGAGGGGCAGGAAGTAGGCCGGCATGCCGGTCTGCGCGTTCTGCTGCGCGAGGAATCCGTTATAAAGAGCGCGCTCGATATAGTCGGCGTACTGAGCCTCGCCGGTGTATTTCAGCAGGTAGGAAGCGGTCCTTACCATGTTGTAGACGGTGCAGAATTCCTGATCGCTGCTGCCGAGGAAGTGTCCCTGCATATGCGGAGGAACCCAGAACTCGCCCGCGTTCATGCCGGTGGTGCTGAACATTCCGCGGTCGGTAACGGCTGCCTTCCAGAACAGCTTGATGACCTCCAGCCAGTCGCTGTCGCCGGTTATCTCGTACATCTTTGCAGCGCCGTGGGTAAACGGAATGCTCGCGTTTGCGTGGCAGTTAGTCAGGCTGTCCTTGCCCTCCTTCAGCTTGCGGAACAGACCTGCGTCGGCGTAGCGCTTCGCGAGGGTGAGGTACTTCTCGTCCTTTGTGAGCTGGTAGAGCTGCGCCCAGACCTCCAGCATTCCTGCTTCCTCTCCGGCGTACACTGCGTGAGGATTGGTCTCGGCAGCCTTTTCAGTCCAGGTGATATACCAGTCGGAGAGGTGGGATAGGATATCGAGAGCCTGTGTGTTTCCTGCGTAGATATACGCGTCGGAAAGTCCCACGATGGTCTTGTGCATAACGTACTGCGGAGACCATATGTACTGGTTCTTTATCATCCTTGTGAAGTACTTCTCTGGGATAGAGCCGACCCACTCGCCGCCGTTGAGCTCCTGGCAGCGTGCGAGTTCGCTTACGATATTATCGAGCTTAACGCGCAGCTCCGGCTCGCCGTCCGCGGCAATGAGCTTTGCAGCGGCGCTTATCCAGTGTCCGAGGAAGTGTCCGCGGAGCTGGCAGGTGGGGGCTTCCCAGCCCCAGTGGAGGTTAGCGGTCTCGGGGTTGTCGACTACCTGGAGACCCGGGAGGATGATCCCAGCCTCGAGGTAGAAATTCTGGAGCAGACAGTTGGTGTCAAGCTCAAGAAGGTACTGGCGGTTTACGTCCATTCTTTCACGGAATACGCCGGGGAGTATTTTAACGGAGCCTTTTTCGGCAGGTTTCAGCATGATTTTGTCCTCCTGATGTTGGATTTGTTGGTGATATTATTATAGCACATAATATCTGAAATGTAAGTGGACAAAACCCTATATTTTACCGAAAAATCACAGGTCAGACGGCGGAATGTCGTCGTCATCGTCTGTCTGGACTGCCGTGCTTGCCGCGGAGACCTCTGCTGCGGCCGCAGCGTGGATCTCCGGAGCGCCGGGTGCAGGACCCGCGCCTTTCTGCGCCATCGCGGAGCCGGTCGCTGGGGTTCCCGAAGCAGCGATTATAGCCGCAGCAACTAAAGCAAAATACCGAGCATTACTCATTTCACTCACCTTTCTTTCTGGCATGTCCGGTTTGTTTACGTTTATAGTATACCGGAGAAATGTGAATTTCTTGTGAGATGAGTGAAGTATATTTGTGAATTCTGCCTAAAAGGTGATTCTTTGTCCGCGGAGATTTATGGGAACCTCTAAAAACCGGTTTGAAAAGGGAAAATGTGTAGAGTGCGCCGAATGCGATGAAAGCCGACGAAGTAAGGCTGTATGCCTTACGAGGAGGTTTGAAGAAGCAGTCGGTGTGCTATACACATTTTCTCTCAAACAAGGTTTTTAGAGGTGACCTTATATTGTCGATGTCCGTGGTTTCACACTTTGAAATCAACCATTTTTCGCACGGTACTGAGGGGAAACCCTTCCCCCTCTCCCCTCTTTTTCCCCCTGCTCGTTTTTTCCACGCATAATTCATGCCTTCATTAAAAACATCAGTCACGCACATGCGTGCTTGGCGGACTTTTCGAATCGTTGCCGCTTATATTCATTGCAACCTAAAACAAGATCCCGGATTAGGGTAAATAATCCGAGATCTGGCGGTATTTTTCCAACATCTCCGCTTCGGAGATCGTACGGTTTGCCGGGCTTGTAGACGGCAGGCAGACCGCCTTCATCGAATCCGGGAAGAACCTTTCGTACAGCGCCTGCGCCTTCTTTCCGGTGGTAAATACAGCCCTGATATCCGCCTGCTGGAATATCGTATCAAGCCGGTTCGGGACAGCGTTCTTAATGCTGCTGTCAGAAGCGCCGTCAATGCTGCACTCCGCAAGGACGTCCCACAGGGCTACGCCGCGGCGCAGGCACATTTCCCGCCTGCCCGTGATATCCGCCGGAGTCTCCTCTCCTAGAACCTCGCTCAGCATGCGCCAGAAGCGGTTCTGCGGGTGCATATAGTAAAACCCCCGCTCCCTGGATTTGGGCGAGGGTATCGTCCCGAGTATCAGAACCCGGGAATTTTCATCGAAAACCGGCGGGAACTCATGCTCGACCCGCGCAGTGTGCTTCTCAGAACTCATAGTCAACGCTGTGGGACTCGGTGCGTATCGACTTGCAGAACTTCGACACCTCGACATGCAGCGGGTTAGTGGAGTATGCCTTCAGCGCCTCCAGGCTGTCGAACTCGCTGACAAGAACCGCGTCGAAGCTGCGGTCTGAAGGGTTCATGTTAATTCCGACCTCCATCGCGCGTATCTCCGGGATCTGACCCTTCAGCGCGAGCAGTCTGTCGCGGAATATCAGCATGTTGTCATGCTCGCCTTCTTTGAACTTCCACATAACGATGTGCTTGATCATACTGTACCTCTTAAATGACAATGTACCTGCCCTGGGTCATGACCGGGGCGGTCTCAAGTATGTAATCCTTGTTGCGGTGCATTCCCTTGCTGTGAAGGTGATCTTCGGTGCATTTTTCGGCGGTCGCAGGAGTGTTGTTCTCGCGGCTGAGGTGTCCGAGGATCAGCTTTGTAGTACCGCTTGCCACCAGCTTCGCCGCCATTTCCGCAGCCGCATTGTTGGACAGATGCCCCTTCTCGCCTGCGATACGCCGCTTCAGGTCGGTGGAGTAATTCAGGTTTTTCGCCAGCATTGCCGGATCGTAGTTGCTCTCGAGCAGCACCGCTTCACAACCGAGCAGGTTCTTTTCAACCTCCGCCGTGAGCTTTCCCAGGTCGGTGCAGACCGCGATTTTCTTCCCCGCGTACTTCACGACATACCCCACGCTTTCCGGTGTATCATGCGGCGTGTGGAACGCCGTCACCTCGAAATCAGCGCTCTGGTACGGCTCGTGCAGAACGTCATAAATGCGGACTTCCTCCGGGATAGTTTCGCGAACATCCCGACGGAGCGCCTGAATTGTTCCCGTGCTTGAGAAAATCGGGATATTCGTGTGCTTCGTGAGCTGTAACAGCCCCTTTACATGATCAATATGCTCGTGCGTGATGAACAGCGCCTCTATCTGGGACATTGAGGTGTCGATGAGTTCCAGCGAGTTTTTCAGCGCCCGGAAGCTGCACCCTGCGTCGATCAGGATACCATGCCCCTTCGTGCCGATAAACGTAGCATTCGCGCTGCTGGAGCTGCAAATCGGGAATATCCTCGCCATCAGAGAGCCTTTCTGAGCAGCTTTTCCTCAGCGGTGGGGTCAGGCTCGTCGACCTTCTGGATATCAGCGCCAAGGCTGCGGAGCTTGACTTCCATGTTCTCGTAGCCGCGCTCCACATGGTGGATATCGTAAATTTCGGTAACTCCCTCAGCTCCGAGAGCCGCAACGATAAGCGCCGCGCCTGCGCGCAGGTCGGTAGCCTTGACCGGAGCGCCCTTGAGACGCTCAACGCCCTCGATAACAGCGACTCTGCCCTCTACGGAGATATTCGCGCCCATTCTGCGAAGCTCGTCAACATAGCGGAAGCGGTTGTCGAAAATGCTTTCCGTTACCATGCTGGCACCCTTTGCACATGTCAGGACTGCCGCCATCTGTGGCTGCATATCCGTCGGAAAACCCGGGTGCGGGTTGGTCTTTATGCTGGTTCCGAAGTACTCAGGGCCGCCGATGACTCTTACCGCGTCGTCGAACTGCTCGACCTGCACGCCTATCTTAACTAGCTTCTGGGTGATGGGCTCAAGGTGCTTCGGAATAACGTTTCTAATAAGAATATTGCTTCTTGCTGCGGCAGCTATCGCCATGAACGTACCCGCCTCGATCTGGTCGGGGATAACGCTGTAGGTGGTGCCGTGGAGGTACTTCACGCCGCGTATCTTGATAACGTCGGTGCCTGCACCGAGGATATCCGCGCCCATGCTGTTGAGGCAGTTGGCGAGGTCGACAACGTGAGGCTCCTTCGCTGCGTTTTCGATTATTGTGAGGCCGTCAGCCTTGACCGACGCCATGATGGCGTTGATGGTGGCTCCGACAGTGTTCTTGTCAAAGAAGATCTGGGTTCCGACCAGCTTATCGGCGCGGAGATTCACCATTCCGCCGTCGATCTCGTACTCAGCGCCGAGCGCCGAGAAACACTTGATGTGCTGGTCGATGGGACGGTCGCCGAGATTGCAGCCGCCGGGCATGGATACGTGAGCGCTGTGGAAGCGCCCGAGCAGAGTCCCGAGGAAATAGGTGGTGGCTCTCATGAGCTTCGCCTTCTCGTAGGGAACAGGAATATTCTGAAGCTGACGCGTGTCGATCTCGACGGTTGTCTTGTTCAGCATGCGTATTTTTGCGCCCATCTCGGACATTATCTGTAATGTGATGCTGACATCGCTGATATTCGGTATATTTTCAATGATGCAGGGCTCGTCTGAAAGAATGGTGCACGGCAGTATAGCAGCGACCGCGTTTTTCGCGCCGCTTATGAACACCTCTCCGCTCAGTTCTTTTCCGCCCTTTATAACGTATTTCTCCAAAACTGCACTTCCCCCTTGCCCCCGCTGACGCAGAGACATTTTATATATGCAGCCGCAAAAGCAGCCGGATATGTCGGTATGTAAGCTCAGGGCATAGTTATCCCTTAAATATTTACACCATTACATTATAACACACAACCACAGAAATTTAAAGCGTAATTTGCAAAAAAAAAACTCCGAGTTATTCATTTTGGAATTTTTCACAAAAATATTTGTTAAGTTTGAATAAATTTATTGAAAAATCCGTCTCTCAATAATCGAAAAGTGTAACACTATTATTGACTGAACGGATTATAATTAATCATCGGACATGTGATATTCCGCATATTACCGCCAATGAAACAGGTTTTCACAAATTTCGTTCCGAAGTATCGGATTATTTGCCAGAATTAATCACGCGTTTTTGTGCAGAATTGCCACTTGCAATAATTTACCCGCTGTATTATAATGTTCATTGAACATTGGAGATAATTCTGCTTCCCCGCAGACGTTCTCCGAATCGGCGAAAGCCCATTTACACAGTTCAACTGTAAATTGTTAGGAGGAATTATTTCATGAAGATCAGAAACATCGTTTCCGCAGCAGCCGCCTGCGCAGTTGCAGCAGCCGCACTGGTAATCCCCACCTCTGCTGAGGAGAGCTATGTTGCAGGTATCACATGGCAGTCGTCCAGCTACTATTTCCGCAACACTATCGCTCAGTCCGAGCTGCTCTACTGGGACAACGACCTCGGCGAGGCTGCTCCGCTTGAAGGCGCTACCTACACCGACGCCAACATCACCGGCGACGGCGAGTACACCGTTACCCTCGATGGCGTTAACGACGGCGGCTGGAACATGCTCAAGCTCGAGAGCAATATCGACCTCGACGCTACGCCTGACGTAAAGTTTGAGATCACCTCTGTTGAGCTCAACGGCGCCGCTGTTGACTTCGACAAGGACGCAGCTGTAATGAGCGTTGACGCTGCTACAAAGAGCGATGATTATTCCGATTGGGATTTCGATATCAAGAACACTGCTCGTATCCAGCTCATCAACGTATACGACAACCTCGCAGCTATCCCGAACGACACCTACGAGTCCATCAAGGTTACATTCACCGTTACCGGTCTTGGCGGCGGCGAAGCTGCGGCTGATGACAACACCGCAGCAGCAGAGGATACAACTCCTGTTGAAACCGGCGCTGACAAGGGTTCTCCTGACACCGGCGTTGAGGGCGTAGCTGCTCTTGCAGGTATTGCAGTTGTTGCCGGCGGCGCACTCGTTATCTCCAGAAAGAGAAAGTAATTCCTCTTAAACAACATTTAAAGCCCTCCTTTCAGGAGGGCTTTTTTCATTTTGTTTTCTGGCTCATTTTTCGGCGGGACAGTTCCGCGTATTTTCTGCGTGTAGCCTGACCTCCCCTAAGGTGCCGCTCTTGTTTGTTCTTCTCAAGCACCGCCTTCACCTCGTCGTGCAGGCGTCGGTCGACCTGCGCAAGCTTCGCGGTGATATCCTGATGCACAGTGCTTTTGCTCACGCCGAATTTCTTTGCAGCCGCGCGTACTGTCGCGTTATTTTCAACTATGTAATGTCCGAGTATGACACATCTTTCCTGATCAGCTTCCCCTGTCGCAGCTTTCTTCAATGTATTTCGCACCCCCATTGCATAACATTTTCCTTTCACTCTCCCCTGCCCGCAGGGAGTCCGCGGGCGTTTCCTTTTTCACAGTTTATGAGGAAAAGTCAGGTTTTATGTATGTTATGCAGGGAATGTGCTCATTCGTTCAGGGCGCAGAGACCTCCGCTGCCATCGGAAGTATCATACCATACCGCGAACCGCTGTCCGCATAGAGTGCACCTCACCTCGTGGCGGTAGTATCCGCGAAGGTCGCCTTGTATATCCTCCAGCGGAACCGTGGCGCTCTCGACCGCCATATCTCCGAAGCTCACCAGGCCGCGTATCTTGCTTATCTCATGAGAGTATTGCAGCGCCGACCTGAACTGGCTGTAAAAATGCAGCTGACCGCAGCTTTTGCACATATTTGCCTCCGTATAAGAAAAGGCCCACCACTATTGCGGTGAGCCTTCGCTTATTTATTATGGATTACTTTCTGGACTTCTTGGTAGCAACCATTACAGCGCCTGCAACAGCAGCAACGCCAGCTACGCCAGCTACGCCAGCAACGCCGGTCTCAGGAGAGCCCTTAGTGTCATCAGCAGGAGCAGCGACCTCAACGGTCTCTGCCTCAGCAGTGGTCTCAGCAGTAGCAGCGTCAGCGGTAGCAGCTTCAACAGTGGTCTCAGCCTCAGCAGTTGTAGCAACAGCCTCTGCAGTGGAATCTGTAGAAATTGCTACGACCTCACCTGTAACCTCAGCGGTCTCAGCGGAAGCAACAGCAGCGGTAGCTGCAGCCATTGTAGCTGCGATAGCAGCAGAAAGAACGATCTTAGAAATCTTCATGATAAGTACCTCTTTTGTTCGATATTTACCGGTTTTTGATATCCGGCATTTCTTTTTACGATTTGTATTTTAGCACTTTTCTCATAATTTGTCAAGCGATTTGCCTAAAAAACAATTGTATATGTTGTACAAATTGAATAAACTTTATTCCGCTGGTTTTGTCAGCATTTTGCTTTTGGCAGTGTATAATCTTTCACGATCCCGCAATACTAGTATCAAAAAAACGCAAAGGAGAACAACACATGGATCTGAAAGGAACACGCACGGAAGCCAACCTCCGCTCCGCATTCGCCGGGGAGACCCAGGCGCGCAGCAAGTACGACTATTTCGCGAAAGCCGCAGAGAAGGAAGGCTTCCAGCAGATAGCCGCGATATTCCGCGAAACCGCCGACAACGAGGAAGCTCACGCGTTCCTCTGGTTCAGCCAGCTCGGAGCGCTCTCGAACACTGCACAGAATCTCGTGAACGCGCAGTCCGGCGAGCATTTCGAATGGGCGGAGATGTACGAGGATTTCGCCAGGGTCGCCGAAGAGGAAGGCTTTACCGACATCGCAAATAAGTTCCGGCAGGTGGGGGCCGTCGAGAAAGCGCACGAGGAACGCTTCCTGCGGCTGCTGCACACCGTGGAAATGCAGAAAGTCTTTGAAAAGACCGACGAAATCATGTGGCAGTGCAGGAACTGCGGTCACGTCGAGTTCGGAAAGAAAGCACCGGATCATTGCCCCGTCTGCGGCTATCCGAAATCATACTTCCAGCAGAAGCCCGAGAACTACTGACGGAAAAACTCCGGTACGAAACGCACCGGAGTTAGAGCTTGTCGAAAAAGTGTCTTTTGCCCGCGAAGCGGGCATTTGAAATCCATTTTTTGACCCAGCTTTTCCGTCTGCCATGAATTTCGTGCCACCGATAGTTGCGCGGGCGTTCTTTGCCTCCGGTTCGGAAACCTTGGAAGTTCCTGCGGTGCGGAGCTTACACCGCTCTGATTTTCGGAGCACCCGGTCAGCAGACATACCGCGCTGAGAACCATTGCAAGCTGTTCCTCCCTGAAAATATTTTTCTTTTTATTGTGGTCTTTTTCGGTAGGTTTGTCAATATAAAAGCGGCGCGTTTTACACAGGAAACGCGCCGCTGAGTTATTTTTTCAACTTTTACTGCACCGCATAGGTGGAGAACTTGTTCAGCACCCTGGTCTTTGCGATGATCTTGATAATAACTACACCGCACACAAGACCGAACGCGCCCTGAACGAGATTTCCGGGAACGCTTGCGGCAGCGCCTGCAAAGCTCTTTCCGAGCAGAAGTGCAGCGTAGAGGTAGTAACCGCCGACCATGATGACCTCACCGGCGAGAGCGCTCACGATGTACGCGGGAACGCTGATCTTGGGCATCTTCTTGAGCATTGCGCGGCAGATGAGCGCAGCGGCTACAGCGATGAGTCCCTTAATAACGAACGTGCCGGGAACGTAGTGAACATATCCCGTGAACAGGTCGGCAAGCGCAGAGCCGATGCCTCCGGCGGCGAAGCCGTAAACCGGGCCGAGCACCCATGCGGCGATAAGTATAAAGCAGTCGCCGAAATTAACGTAGCCGTTCAGCGGCGACGGGATCTGAATAAGCATTGTAGCTACGCAGATGAGCGCTGCAAACATTGCGGTCACGCATATCTTCAGCAGTTTGTCCTTTGATGTTGACTTTTCCTTGATATCCATAGTTGTTCTCCTTTTCAGGCTTTTCGCCTTTATCTGTTTTACATTATTATACTCCCTGGCTGGTGATAGTTCCAGTACCAGAATGCGTCGGATTGATGATACCAGTTCCCTTTCATCAGCGGGCATTCTTAAAATCTCCTGGGAGTTTCTGCCGCTTATTTCCAGACGCGTCCACACATACTGCCATACCGCCAATCTGATATTGTAATATTGCGCGATTTCAGCCGATTAGATCATGTCAGAATCAACTTCGGAGTATAATACCGGAGATGTCGAAATATTAATGAAATATTGCAAACTTTTGTGTAAATAATATAAGAAAAAATCAGAACACCCCCTTGAAAACGTTTACAAATTATGATATAATATCAACAGAAGCAGGGGCGGAGAATCCCTGCACACGATATCAACGCGCGATCCGCGCTGAAAAAACCGAAAGGAATTACGACCAATGGAACAGAAGATCTATTCAATCGAAATGGGCGCGGCAAAGTGCGCCGTTGACCTCGGAGACGGCAGCGAGCGCGGCGAGTACGTAGACCAGGACTACATACTCCACAAGATGGGCAGACCCCACCGTGCGATAAGCCTGATGTACTGCTATTATCCCCTGGACAAGACCTGGCCGGTACGTGCGCGCGACGCGTTCGCAGATCAGGAAGTAAGCTTCCAGTGGGACTACCCCTACGACGACTACTTCACCTATAAGGGCGGCATCGGCGGAACCACCGACGGCGAGCCGTTCACCTGCATGAAGGACGTCCGCCGCCACGGTCAGGACGTTATCCTCACCATGACTATCGACCCCAACCTCACCGACGACTACCTTATTAAAATCGCGCAGGAACTCCGCACCTACGGAAGAATGCAGCTCCGTATCAACCACGAGGCTACCGGCAACTGGTTCAGCTTCACCAAGCGCGCTACTTACCAGCAGATTGCGGATTTCTACGTACGCTTCCACAATATCATTAAGAAGGAAGCTCCCAACGTTTCCACTATCCTCTGCATCGGCGGCGTTGAGCACCCCGAAAAGGGCGGCGAGATCGAAATGGAGAAGGAATTCGCAGACGCAGTGCGCGCCACCGATATCTGGTCCGTTGATAAGTACATGAGTCTCCACTGGGGCTGGCCCTACGACGTTGCGGAAGTCGGCGGCACGAGCTTCGGCAGAAGCAAGGTTTCCGATACATACAACCTCACCAAGCTCTCCCAGAAGCGCTACAAGGAACTTTGCGGCGGCGTTCAGAAGCCGATGGTAATGAGCGAGTTCAACGCTGACGGCGACGTTACAGGTCCCTACGACCAGGCAGCGATGATAAAGGAATTCTGCGACATGCTGAAAAACGACACCGAGCAGGGCTGGTTCAACGGATTCACATTCTACCAGTTCCGCGACAGAGGCAGACTCGGCCTTGAGATCGAGGATCCGAACAACAAGAACGTCGGCATTGAGCAGCCCGCGCTCCAGACCTACAAGGAGATCATTCACGACGATTACTTCTACCCCTCAATGAAGCAGGGCGAGGAGCAGCAGCTCCCCGTTACCCTCCGCTGGGGCGGCAGCGAGGACGCGACCGGTATCGCTATCCCGCTCCACTTCGATAAGAGCCCCGTATTCTGCGAGGCTACATTCGACGAGCCGCTGAACCTCATGATGGAAATTAACGGCAAGTGGTTCTACAAGAGCCCCGAGGCCAAGACGATCGACTTCATGCCCGCATTCTTTGAGAAGCCCCTCGACGGCGCGGCTGACCTCACACTGAAGATTTTCGCCCCTCCCGCTTCCGGAGAGAACGATCCTTCCCAGGGTGCCGACTGGCAGACAAACTACTACACCACTATCACCAAGCTGCCGAACATTCGTATCAGATTCGCTCCCATCATCGAGGGCTGATCGGAATAACCCATAGATTCACAGCGATTCGGGATACCGGGTCGGAAATAAAGCAGGGACGGTACTCCGCCCCTGCTTTTGTGCGCCGCAGATTTTAAATTTTTTTCAACAGCTGAATCTGTCAGGTATTCTGACTGCATGATATTACCGCTGTTTTTCGGCGGTGTAATGCACACAATATGCATATTGACCCGGATAACTGACATATCAAAAAAGCATAGTAAGCACACATAATTATCACGCTGATTTCACAATCATACTGTATAATCAGCAAAAGCTGTGGTCGACTGCACTCAACTACACACAGTCACGCTTTTTCGGAGGATCTCAATGACAGACTACAGAACCGATTTTGAAGCGCTTGAGAAGCGCCTCGCAGAACGACCGGCGGATCCGGGAAAACTCGTCACCGACGACCCTACGCCGAACACTCTCAGGCTGTGGGAATTCCTGAAGTCCTGCTACGGGAAGAAGTACATTTCCGGGCAGCAGTACCTCTGGGAGGACGAGAAGGAAGATCTGGTATACTACAACACGACCGGGAAGATTCCCGCGATACGCGGCTACGACTTCATGGGCATAAGCGGACTCGCCCGCGGCTACGACCAGCTCGGCAGAGCCATAGACTGGGCAAGGCGCACGGGAGGCATCCTCACCATGTGCTGGCACTGGAACGCTCCTGACGACATGAACGACATCGGCGGACTTAGCTCCTTCTACTACAAGACCACGAACTACGACCGCAAGACAGGATTCGACATCGTCCGCGCCATGCAGGAAGGAACTCCCGAGCACGACTTCATCATCTACGAGATAGACCTTGTTGGTTCCGCGCTGAAGATGTTCGAACAGCAGGACATTCCGGTCATCTGGAGACCGCTCCACGAAGCCGCCGGAAACTGGTTCTGGTGGGGCAACCGCGCTCCCGCGGGTCAGCAGGATCCCGAGAGCGTCGCAGCCTACAAGAAGCTGTGGTATACGATATTCGACCGGCTGATGAACTATCACAAGCTCCGCAACCTCATCTGGGTGTGGAACGGTCAGGCTCCGTTCATGGCGGTCAGCCCGAACACCTTCGATATCGCCGGCGAGGATATCTACGACGAAATACCGAACCACGGTTCGCAGCTTGAAAGATTCAAGGCTGTCAGCAGCTACACTCACGGAAAGATGATAACGCTTTCCGAGTGCGGAAGCATTCCAGACCCGGACGAAATGCAAAAGGACGGCTCGAACTGGCTGTGGTGGCTCCCGTGGTGGGGAACCTTCGTGTACGACACCGACGGCGAATGGAAGCCGATTCTCGATGAAAACGACATGCCGCGTCCCAATCCGAAGTACATGGACGAGGAATTCCTGAAGCGGGTATTCAGTGACCCGCGGGTAATCACCCTTGAGGACCTCCCGTGGTACGACAAGGACAGCAAGCCGCTGCCGAACGCGCTCCATCGTCGGCTTAATAAATGCTGAGACCGCCGGAAACGGCGTTTCAGGGGTTAACACCCTAATATTATAGAACCAATGGCAAAGCAACAGGAAAGGAAATTAAAATGAAGAAATTTTTAGCAACAGTAATCGCACTTTCTGCGATCACCGCAGCTTTTACAGGCTGCTCCGGCAACACCAGCAGCTCAAGCAGCTCCAACAGCTCCAGCGATTCAAGCAGCTCCGTTGCAAGCGACAACAGCTCCGCAGGAACTTCCCAGGCTGAGAGCGGCTCCGAGAGCCAGACCACAGAGCGCACTGCCGAGGATCTCGCACAGGCTGTATTCAAGGCGATCGACTGGGTAAGCTCCGAGCAGATCACCGACGCTGAGATCGCAAAGACGATGGTAAACCTTGACCTCGACCTTCTCGACGACTACTCCATCTACCTTCCGACGATGAGCGTACACCTTGATGAAATCGTGATCGTAAAGCCGAAGGCAGGCAAAGAAGCCGAAGTTCAGGCAGAGCTTGACGAGCACTTCGCGTATATCAAGGACGGCGCTGCATTCTATCCCGACCAGGAGATTGCAGCAGCGGGCGCAGTCGAGGGTAAGACCGACGACGGATTCTACTATATCATTGTAAACCAGATCGGTTCCCAGATTGAAGAGATTATCAAGGACTACAAGCCCGGCGATGAAGTTCCCAAGCTTGAAGTTCCGGAGGTCGACAACGAAGTGACTGTTCCCACCGACGAGCTCGGCAGCGTAGTTTTTCCGTCAACGACCACTGAAACTGTTATGCCCGGCGACGGCGTTGAACTCGGCTGATAATCAGATATAAGGAAATCTCCCTCGTTTTTTCGGGGGAGGTTTTTTAGATAAAGTGTTGTTTAGAGACGAAACGCTGCTTATTGGGAAAACTATAATTTAGCGTTACATGGAAACTACTGCGTCAGCAATTGGTTTTCGCTTCCTTTTGCTTACAAAAG